>ENA-OUOG01000145-OUOG01000145.1-marine-metagenome-genome-assembly--contig:-NODE-145-length-88236-cov-4.359249_pt1 | contig 88236 bp, 86 predicted proteins | sample MGYA00248635_ERZ508505 | MGnify/ENA primary metagenome ERZ508505 (study PRJEB26176, sample SAMN06267871) | marine metagenome | isolation source: Saanich Inlet, British Columbia, Canada | place: Pacific... | reverse complement strand
TTGCAAGTGGAAATGTGATGAATATCAGTTAATAAAACAAGTTTTGTCAAAAAATAAGGCGGAATTCTTATTTTCTTAACAAAGCTATCGACTGAAATAAGTTTGTTTTGGAAAGCAAAATTTCTTTTAATTTGAGTCCTGACTTCTTGTAGAAAACAACTCCCAAATATGCGCTAGAAAACACGTAACTTACTGATGTTAAGATTGCAGCTCCTGTCAATCCATAATGCTCTACACAGTAATTTCCTAACAAAACAATCGGAAGTAATCCGAGAATAGCTCCAGTAATTAAGTACGAATATTTTCCTGTGCCAGATAAATAATGAGAGAATGATTGAGATAAGGCCACAGCCATAACTCCCAAAGAAAGCGCATAAATAATCGGTTTTGTACCACTGATATCTTTTCCAAATATTTCTAATATCCAAGAATTAGGAACAAACCATAGCGCAACAATTGCAATGGCTGTAACTAAAAACGACAAGTGAAGAAAACTGACAGAAAGATCTGCTTTTTTTCTGTTATCTTCCTCGTTAGAAATTTTTCCATATTGAATGATTGCTAAAGCTTTTGAGGGAATCCACAAGCTTTCAGACAATTGTACAGCAATAATAAAAATTCCTAAAGCACCAACCATCGATTTTTCGATATAAAAATACAGCAGTCTATAATTCATGAGCTGAACAATATTAGACAATTGTATTTGCAAACCATACTGAAATGCCGAGATAAAAACATTTTTCAAATCTTTCATTTCGAATGATTTCAATTGTTTGAATACTCTTACAAAGGAGAAAATTAAAGTTGCGACATAGGACAACATCAAAGCAAGAACAAAATTATGAAGAGTAATGCCAATTGCCACAAACAACACAACCTGACTGGATTTTTGGATAAGTTTTAAAAAATTATGCGTTTTCATCTCTTCTTTCCCAATAAAAACCTGATTGTGTATAGAAAAAACACATTCCAAAAGACCAATTAAAACAGTCCAATAAAGAAATTTGGCAGGAACAAGTTCGAAAAACCACAAAAGCAATCCCATTAAAAAAGCCGAAACTAGCGACCAGCCATACGAAACAATTAAAACGGAAAACAATGGTTTTCGTGGAGTTAAGTATACCAAAGCGCTTCCTCCCACCAAGTTATTTATCATCATGATAAAACTCACACCAAGAATTATTAATCCCATTGTGGCAACACCCGATTCGCCTAAATAATTGGCAACCAAAGCCACAAGCAAAAAATTGAGAATGCTAATTACGGCAAGCGTAAATGTGGTATTTGAGATAGTTCTTATCAACCCAGAATATCTTTGTAAACTCGGAGGTAACTCTCTCCTACTACCTTATTATCAAATTGACTCACAGCTGAATTTCTTATTTCTTTTGAATCAAAATTTTGAACTGAATCCAACATGAATTCAATTTCAAATTTCAATGCTTCTTCATCTCCTGGAGAAACAAGTCTTCCGTTTGTTTCATTTACATATTCACTAATTCCGCCAACGCTGGAAGAAACAAAAGGTAGTCCACAACAGAAACTCTCAACCATAACCACAGGAAGATTTTCGTAATTGCTGAACAACACAAAAAAATCAGAAGACCTATAAAACTCGGCTATTTCAGTAGGAGTTTTGGTTCCATGATAAGTCACGTATTTGTCTTGCAAACCAATTGATTTTTGTAGAAATTTTGCTTTTTCAATGTCTCCATCTGTCACAATTACCAATTGAAAATCTTGTCGCTTTTCTGCTATTTTTTTCAAGACTCTGAAAATGCCTGAAATATTTTTATGATCATCAACCAACGTAGAAACATGCAAAATTTTCTTAATTTCTCCATTGGTTTTCTGTTTCAGCGAAAACAAATTGGTGTCTGCCACATTTGGAATTACCGAATAGTTTCCTTTCAATCCTTTTTCCCGCATCGACACTGCCAAATGATTAGAAACGGGCAGAACTTTTGCCGCATTAGCTGCAATCTCTTTCATTTTTCTTTTTACCAATACATTCAATTTCTTGAAATCATTCTTGTAAGGCAAAAACATTGTCCAATGCTCAGTTAACACATAAGGAATTTGGTGTTTTTTCTTCAAATCCATAGCGATTATTCCTGCAGGAAAAGTGACATTACAATGAACCAAATCAAATCTAGAAACATTGTGATTTTCTTTCAAAAAAGACAATCCTAAGTCATGCGCTTTCCTATATCGAGATAGCTTTTTGGCAGAACTAAGCAATGGAATAGATGAATCTACTTTTTGGTAATACACACAAAGAGTTTTTACTCCATTTATTTCCGAATAATTCAACTCAAACTCTTCTTCTAGGCTTTCGCTAGATGTGGCATACAACACCCATAAGTTAACAAAAGGATTGATAGATTCAGCATGTCGCTGAACAAAGTTCCCTAAGGTTTGGTGCTCCCGGCTTGGATACCAACTCGAAATAAATAATACATTTGGTTTTTGCATTCGATTCAAAGAATTACTTTTGTGTAACGACCGAACGAAGATAGTATTTTATACGTTGTTAGAAAACACAAAAAATCAATTCACACTACATACCATGACAAGAAAATTAAGAATTATATTTATGGGAACACCAGATTTTGCGGTAGAATCCCTCAAATCATTGGTAGAAAATGGTAGTGAAATTGTAGGGGTGATTACGGCACCAGATAGGCCAGCAGGACGGGGTCAAAAAATTCAAGAATCTGCTGTTAAGAAATATGCTGTGTCGCAAAACATAAAAGTATTGCAGCCAGAAAAATTAAAAAACCCAGAATTTCTTGAAGAATTAAAATCGCTAAATGCCAACTTGCAAGTAGTTGTTGCTTTTAGGATGTTGCCTGAGGTCGTTTGGAACATGCCAGAGTTCGGAACTTTTAATCTTCATGGGTCTTTATTGCCTCAATATCGTGGAGCAGCTCCTATTAATTGGGCGATTATGAATGGAGAAAAAGAAAGTGGTGTTACTACTTTTTTTATCGAAAAAGAAATCGACACAGGTAAAGTTTTGTTTCAAGAAAGAGTGGCGATTGAAGAGAATGACACAGCTGGAGATTTACACGACAAACTTATGGAAGTTGGAGGTAAATTGGTTGTAAAAACAGTACAAGCAATCGAGAAGAATGACTATTCTGAAACGGCTCAAGAGTTGATGTTTAGTGAGGTAAAGGAATTGAAGCCTGCCCACAAAATTTTTAAGCAAGATTGCAAAGTGAATTGGTCAAAACCGATGAAAGAAATTCATGATTTTGTAAGAGGATTGTCGCCCTACCCGTGTGCTTGGACCGAGTTTAAGAAAGGCGAAGAAATATTGAGTGCAAAAATCTATCTAGTAGAAATAATTGACACAAACTCATACGAAAATGCAATAATTTCGGACGACAAATCATACATTCACATTACTACTCCTCATGGAAAGCTATCTCTCATTGAGTTTCAGCCAGCAGGAAAAAGAAGAATGAAAGTAACAGACTTTTTAAAAGGAAATAAACTAGAAGGATACACTATTTAAAGTCTTCTCATGATTTTTTTCAGGAATTTCATCGAATACTTAAAAATAAATGAAACTACAAGAAATTTGTAATTCTGATATAAGCCTTACCTTTGTAGCAACTGAAATCAAAAACTATGACAGAATTATTTACACTCGGAAACCTATTTACTTTATTCATGCTTATTTTATTGCAAGCCGTTTTGGGCCTCGATAATTTGCTTTATATTTCTTTGGAATCAAAAAAAGCAGAGGAAAAAGATCAAAAACGAGTTAGAAAGATTGGAATTTTAATTGCAATAGTTTTAAGAATTGTTTTGCTCTTCATTTTGGTAAAACTCATTGGATATTTTCAATCTCCTATCTCCTTTTTGACAGGAAATGTAGAAGGAATAGTAGATTACCATTTTACAGGACATAGCATTATTGTATTGTTTGGTGGTGGATTTATTTTATACACTGCTGTAAAAGAAATATGGCACATGCTTTCTGGTGTAACCCACGAAAACTCAGAAGTAAAGAAAGAAAAAAAGAAAAAAACTGCTCGTTCAGTTATTATTTCGATTGTAATAATGAACTTAGTCTTCTCTTTTGATTCGATTTTAGCCGCAATTGGTCTAACTTCGCATATCGAAAATACAACTACATCATTTGTTATTATGGCTATCGCTATAGTTGGAAGTGGATTACTTATGCTGCTATTGGCAGATAAAGTTTCAGAGTTTTTGAACAGAAATAGAATGTACGAAGTGCTAGGATTATTCATACTCTTTATAGTTGGAATTATGTTGATTACCGAGGGAGGACATTTAGCTCATTTGAGCTTTTTTGGAAACCAAATTCATGCCATGAGTCAAACTACTTTCTATTTCGTTATTGCGATCTTGGTATTGGTAGATGTGGTGCAAGGAAGGTATCAGAAAAAAATTATGAACGAGGCAAAAAAAATTGAAGAATAATGATAAATATTGGAGAACAAAATACGCTCACAATACTTAGAGAAACCGACAACGGTTTTTATTTGATTGACAAAGAAGAAAACGAAGTGTTATTGCCAAATGCTTACATCAAGGAAGGATGGGCAATTGGTGACGAAGTTACCGTTTTTGTATTTACCGATTCGGAAGATAGATTGACTGCTACAACTGTTACTCCTAAAATAAAACTAGATGATTTTGCATTGTTAAGGGTAAACGAAGTAAATAATGTGGGTGCCTTCCTGGATTGGGGATTACCAAAAGATTTGTTTGTTCCTTTCAAAGAGCAAAAAATAAAGATGCGTGAAGACAAACACTATGTAGTTACCATGTATTTGGATTATGAAAGTGAACGATTGGTTGCTTCCAGCAAAATTGACTCTTTTTTAGAGTTTGAAGACATCAATCTCACCGAAGGACAAGAAGTGGAAGTGATTGTATACGAAAGAACTCCTTTAGGTTTTAATTGTATTGTGAATAAATTATACAAAGGACTGATTTATGAAAATGAAGTTTTCAGGAATTTGAATATTGGAGAACACACCACTGGATACATCAAAACTGTAAGAGAAGACAACAAAATAGATGTTTCATTGCAAAAAGTGGGTTACGTTGCACAAGACGAAAACCAAGAGAAGATTCTGAATATATTGAGAGGAGATGCAGGATACATTGGATTGACAGACAAAAGCAAGCCAGAAGAAATTTACGAAGAACTAAGAATGAGTAAAAAAGCATTCAAAAAAGCCATCGGTGGATTGTACAAACAAAAGCTTGTTTGGCTAAAAAAAGATGGAATCTATTTGACGAAAGAAGGAAGAGCTTAATGTGAAAATTAATTGATGGAACAATTTGATAATTACTTTCATACTCCCCTTTATTTGTGATTCCCTCGAAGGAGGGAATGTAATTGCGATAATATATTTAAACATTTATTCGTAAAAATAAACAAAGAAAAAGTGGGCATTTATGCCAATTGGAATACTATTTCTATTCTTTCTTTTCATTTGGATAGGTGTTAATTTAATGAATGAATATGAATAACTATCTATTAAAATCATAGTTAAAATATAATTCGTACTTTCAAAAAACTAATTACAAGGGCTAATTACTCATTACTTTTACACCATGTGGGAAATTCAAAAAAGAGGTTTTAAAGGATTTTTGGCGATTGAAAAATCATTGTCAGACAATTCTATAGAAGCCTATTTAAGAGACATTGACAAACTCACTCAATACCTTGAATTAGAAAATAAAACGAGCCTTACTCCTTCTCAACTCACTCTGGATGATCTTCAGCATTTTTTGGCAACTGTGGTAGAGCTGGGACTTAGCTCCCGATCTCAGGCACGAGTAATTTCTGGAATTAAAGCTTTTTACAATTATCTATTGATAGAAAATTTAACAGATATTAATCCTGCAGAACTATTGGAGAGTCCGAAGTTGGGAAGAAAACTTCCTGATACCTTGAGTGTTGCAGAAATTCAACAATTGATTGATGCAATAGATTTGAGTTCGATGAATGGAGAGAGAAACAAGGCTATTTTGGAAACATTGTACGGTTGTGGATTACGTGTTTCGGAGTTAGTCAATCTCAAAATTTCGAATATTTACTTTGAAGAAGAATTTATAAAAGTTGTAGGAAAAGGAGACAAAGAAAGACTTGTTCCAATTAGCGGTTCGGCACTAAAACAAATTTCTATTTACCTAAAACAGGTTCGTAATCATGTAAAAATAGCCAAAGGATTCGAAGATTTTGTATTTCTAAATCGCAGTGGAAAATCCCTAACACGAGTGATGATATTTACCATCATCAAGAAATTGACAGAAGATACAGGAATCAAAAAAACAATAAGCCCTCATACATTTAGACATTCATTTGCTACTCATTTGGTAAATGCCGGAGCCGATTTAAGAGCCGTTCAGGATATGTTGGGTCACGTTTCTATTACCACAACAGAAATATACATGCACTTGGACACTAGCTACCTGCATGAAGAAATAAGAAAATTCCACCCAAGAAACTGAAAACAAGCCAACTACATAAACTAAAGAAGTAAATCAAAAAACAAAAGTTTTATTTTATTGAAAATAAAAGAGTTAAAAACAGAATACAAGGAATATTTAAGTACCTTTGAGCTTAATAAATTATATACAAAACAATATGAGTAACGGAACAGTAAAATTTTTCAATGAAACTAAAGGATTTGGATTCATCACACCAGATGAAGGAAACAAAGATGTGTTTGTACACGCAAACGGTTTGATTGATGAAATCAGAGAAGGAGACAAAGTAAGCTACGATGTAGAAGAATCTCCTAAAGGATTAAACGCAGTAAATGTAAAAGTTGACTAATCAACTTCATTCACATATTTAAGACTAAAAAAGCCTTGCAAAATTTGCAAGGCTTTTTTCTTGCCTACTATTTTCATGCTATTCCATATAATAAAGCATAAAACCGGCTAACGATTATTTTTTCCTTATTTTTAACTTGATGAAATTCTTTTTAAAAATAACACTCCCTTCCCTATTTATAGTATTGAGTTATCTCTTTCTATCCGGAAAAAAGTCTATTGCAGATACTGCAACAACAGTGAGCGCAGAAGATGTTTGGGGCTTTTATGGACACCAAAAAATAAATAGACTTGCTGTATTCACATTGCCCAAAGGAATGTTTGGATTTTACAAAAAGCACATCGAATACATAACCGAGCACGCTGTGGATCCAGACAAGCGAAGATATGCCATTGAGGCTGAAGCTCCCCGCCATTATATAGACATTGATCATTATCACCACGATAGCCTTACACCATTTGAGTATGTTCCCAGAAGATGGGACAAAGCAACCGAAAAATTCACCAAAGACACTCTCCAGGCCTACGGAATAGTTCCTTGGCATGTTGAAGTGATGCAACGCAGATTGACCTATGCCTTCAAAGACAAGGATTTTAATAAGATTCTAAAAGTATCTGCTGAGATTGGACATTATATTGGGGATGCTTCTGTACCGCTGCATACAACAGAAAATTACAATGGCCAACTTACAGGGCAAAAAGGAATACACGGCTTTTGGGAGTCCCGAATACCCGAGTTATTTTCCAAAGAATATGATTTCTTTGTTGGACAAGCTTCCTACATTGAAAAACCACTCGATTACATCTGGGATGTTGTAGAGTCTAGCCATTCTGCAGTTGACTCGGTGCTTGGATTTGAAAAAAACCTTAACAACTCATTTCCAGCGGACAGAAAATATGCATTTGACAATAGAGGAAACAGAACTATAAAAACCTACTCGCGCGATTACAGCAAAGAATACCAAATTATGTTAGACGGAATGATTGAAAGAAGAATGAGATCTTCTGTAGTATCGGTTGGTAGTTTTTGGTACACTTGCTGGATGAATGCAGGACAACCAAATTTGACAGAACTAAGCAAGAAGGAACTATCAGAAGAGGAGAAAAAAGAGCAAGAAGTACTTGACAAAGCATATCAAAAAGGAAAAATAAAAGGCCGTGAACATCAACATTAACCACTTACTCATTTCTCTAATTCTGTTTCTTTCTTTGAGTATGTCTTCGTGCGAAAGAAATAAAAATTTAATCCCTTCCTCCAACTCCGAAATTGAAAACAATATTTTAATAGAAAATAAAATTAACGGAGTAAATATAGTTGCAATTAACTCTAAAATAGATTCTAACGATATTTCACCTATAGTAAAACTTTATTCTAATTCTGTTGCTATTGTTCCTTTTGGATTTATCCGTTCTGGACAATCAAATGTGGAATACAATCTGGAATGGCAATGGCATGGCGAGAAAAAAATCGGAACAATTGAACAAATAAAATTAGCAAAAGAAGCCAATTTGTTTGTGTTATTAAAACCTCATTTGTGGACACATGACGGCTGGATTGGTGATTTGAATTTTGATTCCGAAACGGAATGGAATGAATTTGAAACAACCTACACGAATTTCATCTTGGATTTTGCAAAATTGGCTGATTCAATGAAGGTAGAAATGTTGTGTGTGGGAGTTGAATTAAAGCAAGTAGCGAAAGTTAGACCACAATTTTGGAACTCGCTGATTGATTCAGTTCGCAGTCATTATTCAGGAAAACTTACTTACGCTGCAAATTGGGATAACTTCTCAAGTATTACATTCTGGGACAAACTAGATTTTATAGGAATTGAAGCATATTTCCCACTATCCGAAAGTAAAACTCCAACAGTAAATGCACTTTTATCAAACTGGAAACCGATAAAAGATGAGATAAAATCTATGTCATTTCGAGAAAATAAACCCGTTCTATTTACAGAATTTGGTTATCGAAACATTGATTTTACCGGGAAAGAACCCTATAAAATAGATGATAATCAAACATTAAATAACAAAGGACAAAACAACGGATACACGGCCATATTTGAAACTTTTTGGGACGAACCTTGGTTTGCTGGAGGGTATTTATGGAAATGGCACCCAAAACATGATGAAGCAGGCGGAAAAGACAATAATCGCTTTACCCCACAGAATAAACCAGCCGAAACTGTGATTTCAAACTTTTACGAATCTACGTACTGACAAATATCTCGATTATGATTTTACAAAACTCAGGAATTTCGAAAGAAGAAATTTTTAAACAATTAGAAGAAAAACAAAAACAAGATTTTGATTGGAGAACAGGAAGAATTTTCTGCTCTGTTTACCCTGCAGGAGAAGAAATTGAAGAAATAGCTAAAAAAGCATACACCATGTTTTTGACCGAGAACCCCGTAGACCCTACTCTTTTTCCAAGTCTTAGAGATATGGAAACGGAAGTGATTGGAAAGTGTAGCGAAATTTTACAAGGAGGAAAAGAGGTTGTCGGGACTCTCACAACTGGCGGAACAGAAAGCATTCTTTTAGCAGTAAAAACAGCTAAAAACAGAGCTAAATCATTAAACCCAAGTCAAACGAAATTCGAATTGATAATGCCCTACTCTATACATTCGGCATTTTTTAAAGCTTGTGATTATTTTGAGGTTACTCCAATTGTTGTGCCTCTCACACCAGACTACAAAGCGGATGTAATTGCCATCGAGAGAGCAATCACAGAGAATACCATTTTAATTGCAGCTTCTGCCCCGTCATACGTTTTTGGTGTGGTTGACCCAATAAAGAAAATTGGAGAGATTGCTTTGAAAAACAATGTGATGCTTCATGTTGATGCCTGCATTGGTGGTGTTGTTTTGGGATTTAATAGATTGGCAGGATTAAAGCAAGTACCAGAATTCGATTTCTCTGTTCCTGGAGTTACTTCAATCTCTATGGATTTACACAAATATGGATATACAGCCAAAGGATGCTCTGCATTGATGCATAGAAACAAATCTTACCGAAAACATCAATACTACGCTTGTTCAGAATGGACAGGCTACATATTAGTAAATCCAACCATACTCAGCACTAAAACAGGCGGACCGATTGCTGCGGCTTGGGCCGTAATGAAGTTTTTGGGAAAAGATGGATATTGTGAAATATCGAAAAAAACAATGAGCACAACAGCTCGATTTATTGATGGAATTAATTCTATTGAAGGATTACAAGTAATAGGTATTCCAGAAGCATCGTTATTTTCCTTTACCACAACCCAAGGAAATCCTTACGATTTGTTCGATGAATTAAACGACAAAGGATGGTTTGTTCAATTTCAACTATCAAACGACTATAGTCCTGCAAATTTACACCTCACAGTTTCCAAAATTCATGAAAATTTGGTAAATGAATTTATCAAAGATTTAAAAGAATGCCATCAAAAAGTTCAGAAAAAGGGACTAGTAAAAAAAGCAGCAGAAAAAGTGACAATTGAAACTGTAAAGAAATTAGCACAAAACCTATCGCCCGAAAATTTTGATAAGCTAGGTAAACTACTTGGGTTTTCAAATGGTAAAGTCCCAGAAAAATTAGCATTAATAAATAAGATTATGGACGTTCTGCCTCCTGACACAGTCAGAAATACATTGATTGATTACATGAATGATTTTTATACCCTAAACCAAGAGAGATAAAAACTTCAGAATAAAAAGACAACTAAACACCATTATACCGAGCGGTGTGTCATTAATTCACTACTTTTGAAGAGAACAAATTAACTCTATTTAATACATGGAAAACAACATAGAAAAACCATCTCCTGAAGCAAAAGCATTGTCATTATTCTTGATGGCATACAAAACAAAAGACCCTATTTACAAGGAGAAATCGAAACGTATAAACCGATTGTTTGATTTGGTAAAAACAAAGGAATTAACTCAAGAAGAGTACATGACAGAGGTGGATAAAATGTTGGATTTATATGGCGGATACAACGCTGTGATAGAAAAAACAATTCAATTTTATATTGACAAAACAGGAGAATGGAAATCAAGAGGTGATGACCAATATGCTGCAGATGCTAAAAAAATAGCAAAAACAATGAATCTTTAATTTTCACCTTGGATTCAAACTCATGAGTTAGATCATTTTGCAAAAGCAAAAAAATCCCGAAACCAATTAAAAACTAACATGTACAACGAGAGAAAAAATCATTGGGAAAATGTTTACCACACAAAAACACCAAACGAAGTAAGCTGGACACAATTAAAACCTCAAACTTCTTTGACACTCATTGAAGCTTGCTCCCCTGCTTTGTCTGCTCCAATCATTGATATTGGTGGAGGTGACAGCTTGTTGGCAGATCACTTATTGGAATTGGGTTTTTCAGACATCACTGTGTTAGACATTTCTGGAAAAGCTCTGGAAAGAGCCAAAGAAAGAATCGGAGAAAAAGCAAAACTTGTAACTTGGATAGAAAGCGACATCACAGAGTTTGAACCAAATCGCTCCTACTCTATTTGGCACGACAGAGCTACCTTTCATTTTTTGACTAACGAGGAAGAAATTATTCGCTACCAAAATCTCGTAACCAAGTATGTGACTGACAACGTATTAATTGGAACTTTTTCAACAAGCGGGCCTCTAAAATGCAGTGGATTAGAAATTTCACAATACAGTTCTGATTCTTTGATCGCTTTGTTTCAACCTGAATTCAAGTTAATCGACTCATTTACAGAAAATCACACAACTCCTTTTGCAACTGAACAAAACTTTGTGTTTGGTAGTTTTGTGAAAAATAAAATACCACATAACTATTTGACATGACACAGTATTCAAAAATATACAGGGTAATTCACTGGGCTATTGCCTTTACTTTCTTGTTTTTACTGCTCACCATTTTACTAAGGTTAACGTGGCTAAACAAGTATAATGTTGCTGAAATTATTGAGAAATATATAGAAGACAAGGAAGTAGTTTTATCGCAGGAGGAATTGATAAAATTGGCGAAAAAAATAAGAGAACCCATGTGGATTTGGCATAATTACGCTGGATATGTTTTGGTTGGATTATTTAGCCTTCGTTTTGCTCTTCCTTTTTTTGGAGAAATGAAATTTCAAAACCCATTATCCAGAAAATTGTCCAAGACCGAAAAGTTTAAAAAATGGACTTATTTTATTTTTTATTTCTGTGTAATTGTTTCTTTAGTAACAGGCTTAATGATTGTTTGGGGACCTAAAACCATTAAAAAATCAATGGAAGAAATTCATGAATTAGGGACCTATTATTTAATCGGATTTATCATAATCCATATATCGGGCGTTCTTTTTGCAGAGTTTAACAAAGACAAAGGAATCGTCTCTAGAATTGTCAGCGGTTCAAAAAAGTAAATAAAATTGATTTTATAATAAACCCAGTAACGAGGTGTTTATTCTAATTCTCTATTGGTTACAACCCTAAACCTCCAAAGCAGTAAACCCGCAGAAGCAGCCAAACCAACCAACAATCCAACCCAAAGTCCCTGAGATCCGTATCCGGCTAATAAACCAAAGTAGTAACTTATGGGAAAAGCAATTACCCAATAAGCTACAAACGTGATAAAAGTTGGTATCCTTACATCCTGCATACCTTTTAAAGCACCTAAAACAACAGCCTGTATACCATCGAACAACTGAAAAAACGCTGCTATAATTAATAATTTGGCTGAAATTGAAATTACCTCAGTATTATCTATTTTATTCTCAATGTCATTCACATCTAAATAAATAGTGGGTAAGAATTCATTAAAAACCAAGAAAAACAAGGCGAAAATGACATCCAAAATAAGAATAAGCAAAAACAAGGAACGAGCAATTCTTCGTAATTCTGAAAAATCTTTCAACCCAAATTGGTTTCCAACTCTAATGGTTGCCACAACCGCAAGTCCCATGGCAAACATAAATGTCATTGAAGATAAATTAAGTGCAATTTGATTAGCAGCCTGAGGATTTTTTCCTAATGTTCCACTCAGCCAAATTGCAGCTGTAAAAATACCAAACTCAAAAAACATTTGTAACGCAGAAGGAAACCCTATTTTATTCAATGTTTTAATGGTGGATTTTACAATTTTTTCGTTCCATAAATCATCAAAATACACCAAAAACTTCTCCTTTTTTGCAATAAAAAGAAACATAACAATAGCCATTACAATTCTGGAAATCAATGTTCCCCATGCCGCACCTACGATTCCCAGTTCTGGAAAAATCCATATTCCATAAATCAAAACGTAATTCAACAATACGTTCAAAATATTAGCAATGACCGTTGCCCACATCGAGTATTTGGTTTGTGACAAACCATCGGCAAACTGTTTTAAAGCCTGGAAAGCAGCCAATGGAATAAGAGACAAAGCGACAATATTGAGGTATGGAATAGCTAATTCGACCACCTCTTCTGTTTGTTTCATTTCGTAAAGGAGTGGTTGCACACAAAATATAATAATCGTGAGTAAAATCCCGAGCGAAGTAACCAATAGAATTCCATTTTTTAGAACGCTTTTTCCTTCCTTAAAATTATGGGTAGAATCGGCAGCGGCAACCAAAGGAGTAATTCCAGTTGAAAAACCCAGAATAATTGACATCGCCATAAATAAAAAACTATTCCCAAGGCTTACCGCAGCTAGCGGAGCAGTTCCTAGTTTTCCCACCATTACATTGTCTACCAAACCAACAATGGTATGGCCCAACAAACCTAAAATTACTGGCCAAGCCAATTGAAGGTTTCGTTTAAATTCGTTTGTGTAGAGTTTGTAAGTGATAATGAATGATTAAAAAGTGGATAATTTTGTTCGGCAAAAATACACTTTAAATGATATTATTTTTTTCAAGATTTTTATTCTAAATGAAATCTATGTTTGACAACGAGTTTTAACAGAGAGTAATATTTCTTCCATCAAAATTCAAGATTAGCAATTCTCACATAATTATTCATTGTCAATTATTAATTTACTAAGGTTTATAAAACTTCCTATCCATGTCACTCGCCTTTTCCAATTGGGTAACAATACTAGAAACTGCAGGACAAATTGTTGAATTAGTTAAAGTTAAGTCCAATATTTGAAACATGTTTTTTCTGTTTGTATGAGGATATTCACCGCATGCTGCAGGTCTAAAATCATAAATACCGCAAGTATTATCCTCTAAATCCAAGAAAGGACAGGGAGCTGTTTGCAATACATAATCTCCATCTCCATCTATCCTGAGATAGGAACTAATAAAATCAGGCTCCTTCATTCTCAGCTTTTTGGAAATTCTTTTGATGTCAATCTCTCTAAAAATGGGACTGGTAGTTTTGCAACAATTCCCACATCGCAAGCAATCAATTTCTTCAAACACTTCTTGGTGTTTTTCATGAAACATATCGTCCAAATTCTTTGGCTTCTTGTTTTTCAGTTTCTTGATAAATTTTTTGTTTTTATCTCGTGTCTGTTTGGGTAAGTCAAGTAACTTTTGGTAAGATTCGTTCATGAAAAAATAATTACGTTTAATCCGTTTAATTATTTACAAATATAAGCCATAAGAATTTAAGGAAAAGGCAGAAGTAAAATCATTTTTTTTATACCTTTAACCCATATAATTAATCTATGTCAAGAGAGTTTATTTCTTGAGGCAAACAAGCAAATTAAGTGGACGAAAATTCGACTAAAAAATACGATGTGTGTATCATTGGCGGGGGACCTGCAGGATATGCCGCAGCAATGAGAGCAGTGGACTTCGACAAATCAGTTGTATTGATTGAGAAGGATAAACTGGGAGGCGCTGGAATTTACAACGGTGCTCTTACTTCTAAAACGATGTGGGAGTTGTCGCGAAAGGTAGATACGATAAATACAAACCTGTACACTGCGGGAAGAAGGCAGCTGGAAGTTACTTGGGACGATGTTCAAAAAACTATTAAAGACGCAATTTTTGAAAGAAAGTTTCAGTATTCGTCTCATGTTAAGCTACTTGACACAAAACTAAAAGATAAATTTAGTTACGAAAAAGGAACTGCCACAATGATTTCTAACCACGAAATAGAAATCAAAAGAAAGGACGATACCGAAACTACAATTTGGGCAGAAAATATAGTAATTGCCACAGGAAGCAGACCAAGAAAAATACCTACCATTGATGTAGATGAAAAAATTGTAATGACAAGTGATGGAATTCATCACATGGAATCATTCCCAAAAAGCCTGGTAATTGTAGGTGCGGGAGTTATTGGTTGTGAATATGCAACAATGTTTTCTAGTTTTAGTAAAACAAAAGTGTATTTGATTGATAAAGCGGATCACATCTTACCTTTTGAAGATAGCGACATTTCATCTTTGGTAGCTAATAATTTGAAAAAAAACGGAGTTACCATACACAACAAAGCGAACCTAGAAAGGCTTGAAAAAATTGATGGTGAAGTAGAATATGAATTGGCTTATGAAGACGGCAGAAAAGAAGTGATTCGTGTTGAAAAAGCTTTACTGTCCATCGGAAGAATTCCAAATGTGGAACATATCGGGATGGAAAATGCCGGTGTAAAAATGAGTGCTAGAGGAAGACACATTGGCGATGACGATACACAAACAAACATTCCAAATATTTATGTTGCTGGTGATGTTTCGGGAAATATTTCCTTAGTAAACGTAGGAGAATTGGAAGCTAGGCATGCCATTGAGCGAATGTTCATGGAAAAACAACCGACTCCTATTTCTTATGACAACATTAGTAACATCATGTTCTTAGATCCAGAAGTAGCTGCTGTGGGAATGAACGAAAAACAATGTATCGAAAAGAATATTCCAGTTAAAGTGGTGAAAATCGATTATTCTTGTATCGCCAGAGCTATTGCAATGAGAAAAACAGAAGGATTTTTTAAAATTATCGTTACAAATGATAAAGAAATGAAAATATTGGGTATGAGAGCCATTGGCGAACATGCATCAAGTGCTATTCAAGCGGTTGCACTGCTTATTAAAATGGATAAAGGAATAGATGAATTGGCAGAAATGGTTCACCCTCACCCATCTATCATCGAAGGAATTCAGGAATGTGTACGTATGCTTTTGAATAAATCTGTTTTTAAATCTTCTATCTTCAAGGATAAGCTAAAATGCTATAGTTGTGTAGATGGTGTTTGTACACCTTTACAGAGATTGTAAAATCTGGTATAAATCTTGATTACTGAATAGAAAAACTACTATGAAAAAATTTAATCGAATTTTACTTTTTACTAGTGTTTCTATAATGATTCTAGGGATTTCATCTTTTAGTTCACAGAAGAAAACTAAGCTCTATTTTGAGTTAGGCTTTACAATAAATCCTTCGGCTGGAAGCAGTGTGGTGAATTTTATGATTCTTGGTTTGGATTCTACCAACCACAATATCGTAAGTAAAAAACCTATAACAGAGGCTCAATTTGTGATGTACGGCAAAGGAGTTTTGAAAAACGAAGCAAATCCCAATCGCCTTGATTTTTTTAAAGAAGCTCGTGTAGATTGTGGACTAATTCTGGATGATCCAAAAAGCCTAGGAGGAGTATTGATTGTGGATACACTTTGGGAAGAAATGAAACCGATTTGCCTACCAGTTTGGGACATTTGGAAACTGCGGTATTCAATTCACCCAAAATATGGAAAAGGAGCTTCAGCTGTTCCTGCCGAAGACATTGGCTGGTCGGCAAATAGATGGAGACCTAGCCCCAAGCAAACCGAGTATTTGGCGAAAAATTACGGAATAAACCACATTGCCGATTTTTTTCATGGCCCTTCCATGTATGAATTGTTTTATGACATGCAAAACCCGGATTGGATAAGAATGTATAAGGAGATTAATTAATCTTTTCGAAAACCAAACCTCCCGAAACATAAGTTTTGAGAACTTCTGCTGATTGCAATTCGTCCTTTGGGATTTTCATAATATCTCTATCCAATATCACAAAATCTGCTGATTTACCAATTTCTAAACTTCCATTTTGCTCATACGTTTTGTTTGCAAGAGCTACCCAAAAGGTAATTCCCTTCAAAGCCTCTTCCCTACTCAGATTCTCGCTTTGCAAAACCCAAGGCTTGTTAGCACGAAAAACAGCATTGTAAAAGGTGTGAATCGGATTGTTACACGCCACAGGATAATCGGTTCCCAGAGGAATAGTTTGGTTCTGTTCCAGTAAAGATTTTAATCGGTAAGAAATAGCCAATTGAGAATCATTGAGTTTTTTCTCTGCCATATCTTTATCATCCCACAAATGTGTTGGTTGCACCGAAGGAATAATGGAAAATTTCCTGAATAATTCCATTTCAGATTCCCCTACTGTTTGAGCATGTTCTATTCTCCAAGCCAATCCGTTTGTGCCTTTCAAAACTTTCCCCATTACGTCTAGAGCTACTTTTACTGCCGAATCGCCAATGGCATGAACAGCCAGCTGCGCTCCTTGGTCAAAGGCAATTTGTGCTATCCGAGCCAAGCTATCTCGTGTCATCAATAATTTACCGAACTCATTTGTTCCTTTGTAAGGTTTTTTAAAACAAGCCGATTGCGAGCCAACACTTCCGTCTAGCACAACTTTATAGGTGTTTGCAGTTAATTTATTTTTTAATATTGGAAGAGTCATACTTGCCTCTTTACTGAAGTACAGCATTGCATTTACATTCATATCCAACGTTCCAGACTCTTGCATTTTTTCTATCAATCTTAACTCCGAACTAGTAAGTCCTGCATCCGAAACTGAGGTAACTCCTTTTGAAAAATAATTCTCCTCGGCAAACCTCAACCCCGCTTTCTTTTCAGCTTCAGTGTATTCTATTGCTTTGGTAAATTCTGAGATATATTCTTCAGAAACCAACCCGTTTGATTTTTCAAACTCAAGATTTGTTTGTGCAATTGCTTTTTTATTTACAATCAAGCTGTGTCCATCTACTCGCCATAACAAAACTGGCGTTTCTTCGAAATTTTCGTTCAATAATTGATTATCAATAAGAGAGTTCTCCCAATTATTTTCATTCCATCCATAGCCAATCAACCATTTTGAATCTTGATTATTTATTCTGAATGTTTTTAGTTTTTCTGCCACCTCATCCATTGATTTACATTCACTTAAATCTACAGCCAACGAATTGAGTCCAGAACCCAAAAAGTGGCAATGCGCATCCATAAAACCAGGATATATGGGTCGAGTTTCGGCATCCAGCAATTTAACTGCTCGATATTTGTTCATGATTTCGTGCTCTTTGCCAATAGCTATAATTTTTCCGTCTTGTATTGCCATAGCTTGAGCAACCTCAAACTTCTGATTTACAGTGTAAATCCTTGCATTATGAACTACCAAATCTGCGGTTTTGAATTTGACGCAAGAAACAAAGAATAGCACAGCCAGAGGAATAGAATAAATATGTTTCATTGGATCGTTTGTTTGAAAGTTAAAAATAAGAAATAGTTGTATAAAAAAAGAGCCAATTTATCAATTGGCTCTTTGTGTTATCTTATTTGGTTTATCTGGGAAACAACTGTTCAAAATTAAGTAAATACACTTGCATATCTCGTACTCTTTTCAATAAAACATCTCTGCCCTCCGAAGCATTTAAATCCTCTATAAGATCTCTTAAAGGATGAGAGTATTCCATAAGGATAGCATGCGAATCGTTTTCTAATTCGCCCATTTCGTTCATGAGCACTTCGGTACGTTGTACAAATGAATGAAAAACTTCCGAGTCCAAAACCATTACATCTTCATTTTTCTGGATTTCAAGAGTCACAAGCAATAAACTATCAATTTGATTGTATGTAAAATCATCAAAATGAAACTGAGTCCTATCCACATCGATTAGATGAGGCATCATTCGTTCACTATACTCTTCTGTCGGTTCAATATCTGAAAGGTTTAAAGTTTTAGAAGTTTTACTTGAGCAAGAAGCTAAAACTATAATAAATAAAGAAATAAGAGAAATTTGTTTCATCATTATTTGTGTTTTTTTGAAAGGTCAAAAATAAAAATAAATAACACAATTGCGTACTGAATGAAAATAAAAATATAATAAAGCCAATAAGAATTAAAATCCTGATGTGGTGCGAAATCTAAAACATACTCACTGTATACAAAGTAACTTAAAAATACGAGGATACTCCATGCTACGAATGCTCTTGAAAATGAAAAAACAGAAAAAACCAATATATTGATAACGTACCAAGGATGCACAGTAGAAGACATGAGATAATATACTGCCAAGGCCATAGCTGAGAATTTCATAAACAATGAAATGTCTATCCTTGATTCTCTTAACAATGGTTTTTCTACCCACAAATACCCCGTGAGAGCCAAAATAACAAGCAAGGTGAAGAATGGAAGCAAAATTCCTATAGACGGTGATTTAAATCCTAAAAACTCTATACTAATTTGCTTTGCTAAATAGTAAACACTTGAATTAAACTCGAAGGTTTGAAAATACAAATTGAGACTTTCGGAAAAATTAAGAATTACCTTCGAGCTTAAAAAAGGCCAAGAAAACAAAAAGACAAAGAAAAATATTCCGAAATAGAGTTTTATACTCTTCTTTATCCCGATGAATGGCAGAAATAAAGGCAAAAGAAGTAATGGAATTATTTTTACACCTACAGATAGCCCAATTGCTAAGGAAGCGAACACCAACCTGTTTTTCCATAAATAGAAAATCCCTGAGAATAAAAAGAACAACATTACACCCTCAAAATGAAGATTCCCTGTGAGCTCAATAATCACCAAAGGATTCAAGGCATAAATTTGTGCAAGTGCGGCTGGCAATAGAAGTTTTCTGAGAAATTGCATCAAAAGAAAAATAAAAGCAATATCGAACAAGAAAATAAATAACTTGAGAAAAAAAACAGTTCCTTGTAAATTACCTTTTGCCAAAAATGCAGCTGACTTGAAAAAAAATTGATTGACAGGTGGATAAACTGAAAAGTATTCTTGGGAATTGAGAAAAGGATAAACTTCTTGGGATTGAGAGTCGAGGCCGTTTTCTTTATATTGTTGTGGAGTAAACTCGTATGGATTTACTCCTTCAACGGTTAACTTACCATCCCAAAAAAACCTGAAATAATCATCTGATAAATTGGGCATTCCCAACAGAAACAAAGCTCTAAACAATATAGCTAACACAATCACTTCCTTGGGACCAAAACTGTTTTTTGCTATCCAGTAAAAATAAGACAACCCGAGAATTAAGGTACCCGAAATGAAAAACAAAAATTCGTTTCTCTCTATAAAATGATACAGAATAATGTACCAGACTATTGACAAACCAACCAACAAATATTTTATGAGTTTTACGGGCTTCATTGAGACAAATATAGAACTAAATAAACACTTGGCTGTGTATAAAATGCCAGATAAAACGAGATATAAGCTGTTAACCTACCTAATTTTATATACATTTAATAAAAGTGATTTTGAAAAACAACCAAGAAATAACTGCTTTGATTAGCCTATTGGATGATCCAGATGATTTTATTTTCACTGAGGTAAGAAATAAGCTAATGGAATTGGGAGGTGATACGATCCCTTTCTTGGAAGAATACTGGGAAAACAATCCTATAAATCATCAATCGCAAGAAAGAATTGAAGATCTGATTCAGCAAATTCAATTTGATTCTACATTCAAAAAACTTGAAAGATGGATAGAACAGGATGCTCCTGACTTATTGAGAGGCGCTATTCTTATCAATCAATTTCAATACCCGGATATGAATCCAAAGGTTGTATTGGATTCTTTGGAAAAAATAAAAAGAGACATTTGGCTTGAAATAAACCCAAACCTAACCAGTTTTGAAAAAATAAAAGTAGTAAATAAAATATTATTTGAAAGCCACGGATTCAGTGGGAATAAAAAAAACTACCACTCACCGCATAGTTCATTTTTGAGTAATGTTATTGAAAACAAGAAAGGCAATCCATTGTCTCTCTCAATCATATACTTACTCGTAACACAAGATTTGGGATTGCCAATTTTTGGTGTGAATCTGCCTAGTCATTTTGTGCTCTGTTACCTTGATGAGTTCATGACAAATATTCACTTAACCGAAATGGAATCTGAAGATGTACTTGTCTACATCAACCCATTTAACAAAGGAACCATGTTTGATAAAAAAGAAATTGATTCGTTCCTATTTCAATTGAATTTACCACAAAAAGAAGAGTTTTATTCTCCTTGTTCAAATAAGGATATCATAAAAAGAATGGTGAATAATCTTGTATTTTCTTACGAAAAATCGGGATACACAGAAAAAGCCGAAACAATGAAGAAGATTCTTTCACTTTTTAGTTAATCAAAAAATAACTCTGTAATTTCTTTCGGATTTTTTTCTTTCAGCCTTTTGTTATCTATCACCCAAGATTTGCTGCAATAAGAATTGCAAAATGATACATCGTGTGTAGATACCAAAATAGTTTTATTACCCGAAGAAGCTAACGAATGTAATAAATCGTGTATCATTCTCTTGTTCTTCACATCTAAAAAAGCAGTTGGCTCGTCTAATAACAAAACTTGGGTTTCCTGAGCCAAAGCTCTAGCTATCATTACTTTTTGAAACTGACCATCGCTCAAGCTATTGATCTGTTGAGTCGCTATGTCTTCCAGATTCAAAGCTATCAACTGTTCTTGAATCACCTCTTTGTCGTGGCTGGTAAGTTTTCCAAATATATTGGTGTGTGCTGCTCTGCCCTGTGCAATCATATCTGCAACCGTGAATCCGTAAATATCAATTCTTTCTGTAAATACGACACTTATGTTTTTGTGAATTTCGTGAGAAGAATTCCCTACTTCTATTTCACCTCTTATACTTGGGGTTTCGCCTAGTATTGTTTTAAACAAGGTTGTTTTTCCGCTTCCGTTTAATCCCATAAGAGCAATTAAATCTCCTTGGTTGGCCTCTATGTTAATTGACTCTATCAAGGGATTTTCCTTGGTGTAGCCAATATCCAAATTTGACAAACTGAGTGTAGTGGTTTTGTTCATGTTACACCATTTTATTTTTAAAAACAATCCAAACAACAATAGGTGCTCCTATAAAACTAGTCACAGCGTTTAATGGCAAATTACCATCCATGCCAGGCAACCTTGCGATGATATCACAAATTAAACCTAACACCGAACCCATAACTAAGGTGAACGGAATGACCCATTTGTGCGAAGATTTGTGAATGAAATTTCTGGCCAAATGTGGCACAGCAATTCCCAAAAAAGCTATTGGACCACACAATGCTGTAATGACACCAACCAATACTCCTGCAAAGAGAATGGAAATCCATCTGATTTTAGATACATTGAGCCCTAAGGATCTTGCATATTTCTCACCCATGAGCAACACATCCAATGGTTTTTGGAGAAAAAACACAAGAATAATTATAAGGATAATTGGAATGTAATAAATACTCAGAGTATCCAATTCTATTTCTTTATTAAAACTTCCAAGTCCCCAATAAACAAAAGATTGAAGATTGGTTTTATCTCCATAAAATGAAAAAATATTCACGACAGAGGAAACAAAATATCCCATCATCAATCCTATGATCAAAAGGGTATTACTTTTTTTTACAAATCGAGAAACTCCCAATATAAATGCAGTAACCAACATGGCTCCTAAAACTGCCAAAATGGACAAAGAAAATTTTTCATTGAGCCAAGTTTCACCTATAGATTGCATCGTAAAAACACCAATTGCCACTCCCAAAGTACTTCCTGAAGAAATTCCTAAAACCGAAGGACCTGCTAATGGATTTCTGAAGATGGTTTGCATCAACAAACCTGCTATAGCGATTCCAGCTCCACAAATAATCGCGGTTAAAGTCCTAGGAATTCTTAGCTTAAAGATGAGTTCATTAGACCAATCTAGTGGAACTAAAACAGACCCTAGAACAATTCCCAAAAAAGAGAGAACTCCCAAAGTGAATAACAAGGCAATAAATTTCTTGGTAAGAGTCATATGTAAAAGTAAAACTATTTTTTCTTCTTTTTCTTCTTTTTGCCTCCATTACTCTCGCATATTACGCAAGTCTTGGGACACTTTTTACAGTATTCCTTCTTTTTTTCTTTGTACTTTTTACAGCACTTTTTCTTACAACAACCCTTTTTTCCCATTAGTCAGAATCTAACTTTTTACTCTTGGGCCAAGTTCTATCACTTCCAGGTTTGTTGGTTTTTTATTTATGATTTCGAATCTGAGTAAAGTTCGTACTTTATGAAAGCCATGGATTCCGGCCGCACCGGGATTCATATACAAAAACCCAAATCGCTTATCGTAGCCAACTTTGAGAATGTGCGAATGTCCGCAAACAAATATATCTGGCGGATTTCGTTGTAAATCCTCGCGTAAATGAGGAGTGTACACATATTGTTTTCCTCCAATGTGAGTCATCATCACAACCAATCCTTTACAGGTAAACCTGATGGTTTCTCTAAATTCTGAGCGTGCTTCTGCCCCATCAATATTTCCAAATACACACTTGAGTCGTTTAAACTCTTTCAATCTATCTGTAACTTGTAAGTCACCAATGTCACCCGCGTGCCATATCTCGTCACAATCCTTGAAATATTCGAAAACTTGCTCGTCCAGATATCCGTGAGTATCAGAAATAATTCCTATTTTCATTCTAGTTTTTATCTGGTTTTATGAATGAAAATCCTATTCCAAAACCAATATTAAAACTACCGTAGTTTCCATTGTAATCCTTTGATTCGAATCCAGAAAACTCAGTTTCACATACATCACTTGGTTTAAAACCATTAGAGGATATGCGGTAACCCATCGAAAAATAAAAAGAGAAAACCTCTTCCGTAAGGAGATACACATTGATATTAGGATTCCAAAACAGTCCTTTCTTTTCATGAGAATCTCCTAGCAAACTACACTTAGCCGATGAGGTTTGAATTGTTTCTTGTCCAACTAGTAAATTGGCTTCAAATACTATGCTTTCGTAGAGGGAATAAAAATAACTTACCTCTCCATAAAAACCTTGTAAATGAATCTTTGCATCCAACAACTCATTGGGGCTCGAGTTCAATTTTTGTTCAGATAATTTGAAATAAGTGTAATCGTATCCAGCTCCGATATAAAAATTCTTGACAAAAGAATAATTCAAACTTCCAGACATTTGGACAACTCCTTTCGCAGTTTCTTTAAAAAATGGATTCGAATTCGAGAAGGGAATTCTAAAATTGGATTTGGCAATAAACTTTGTAAGAGGCTGAATACTTCCTATCCTTTCCTCTTGAGAAAAAGAGAGATGAGCTAGCAGAATAAAACCTACTAACAAAAATTTGGCACTATGAAAACCGTTAATTTTCAATACTTATCTTTTTTGTTATTTTTTGATTTGAAGTTGTCATTTCCAAAAAATATGAACCTCTCTTTATCGAATCTATTTCTAAATTAAAGGAGTGCGATCCTTTGTTCTTGTGTTCATTAAACAACTCTTTTATTTCCAAAAAATTGTTGTCGCACAAAACCAAACGAGTGTTGCTGTCAGTTCCTATTTTGTATTTTAATGTGATATTCTCTTTCACTGGGTTCTCAAAGTCGCTCATTTCCGAATAACTCGCATTCAATTTGCTTTTGTCATTGAATAACCACTTTACCCATGCGTACAAAACAGAACCTATCCAAAATACCAAAGGTGCTGCAATGAGCACCAAAAGAACTATAAAAAAATATCCTATTGCATCGTTTCCCATACTTTATATTCTAAACCTCAAGAAACCAAATGCTACTGAAACCATTGGATTTTCCTGATCTTGTAAATTTCTAAAACTTTGAATGTCTCTTGTAGACACTCCTATTTCGTATAATCCTGCAAAAGTTCGAAACACAATTCCAACCGGAATCCTCAGCACCTCTCTGTTTTGCATCACTATTCCTGACGAAATAATAATTGGTCCTAATTTTAAATCTCCACCAAAAGAATAAACCGAAGAAACTAAATTCCCTGGTTTGTCATTCAGTGGTGTAACTACTTCAGTTCCTATTTCTAATATTTTTCCAAATTGTATACTTGCCCCTAGTCTAAATGTAGAAGGTAAATTCACTTTTCGAGAAAAATTGCCTTCTGTAATGTCTACTAAATTGTTTAATATACTATCAAATGTTGCTCCACCCGAATTGGATTGTAGCGAACGAGAATCCGAATAAAAACCATTAACCCTAAAGGTACTTAAAACAGAATCGGCTTGCACACCAAATGTGTTCTCTGACCAAGTTATGCTTCCAATGTCATTTACAGCTACACCTATTTTTAATCTTTTAAATGCTTTAACATTCAATCCAAAATCAAATCCAAATCCACTTCCTGCTGCCTTTGGCAACTTGTATTGGATATTCCCTGTTGTAAAAAGCCCAGGATTTCCAGAGCCCCCAGCTAAGGATGGCGAATAGGCTGCAAAGCCATTGAAATTGTTATTAGAAGCTTGCATATCCAACAAAGCCATTCCTTGCAGATACTTTACCCCAACTCCTGCGTACAAGCTTAGCTTTTTTGATTTTACTAATCTCTTTCCAAAGCCAAAATTAAACTCTCTTATCCAAGATACTTTTATTCTTGTTCCCTCCATTAATTCTGGAATTGTTTTGGGATTCCCTGATATTCCTGCAATCAATTGAACAGATGTATCACTTCTCAGCGAATCATATGCCTCTGGGGTGTTTAGTGTTTTTTGAACAGAACCTGCTTGATTATAAACCAATGTATCAAAATAAGGCGAACCAAATCCAAACGAAGCTATATCTGCAAAATCTTTTGATGTTTGCACATTCATAGAATATCGTTCATTGACCGAAAATCCAAATCCAGCGAATTTTGTTGTCACAGCCAATCCAAATAATCGAACATCGGCATTCAACCTTATTCCTTCTTGTAGGTCGGACGAAAAATCCTGAAAATCTGAATATTTAGCATCGTTATTAAATCCAAATTCAAATGGAATAGATTTTGAATCATTAATAATTGGACTGTTAATTATAGGTGAGGCAAGTGAAAAACTTGTTTCCAAAAACCCCAAGGCAATTCTTTTACCTCTAAACTCTTTGGACCAAGTAAGATTAGCCGGATTTATACCCAAAGCCTGGTAATCCGTAACAAAAGTAGTAGCAACTCCTCTACCTGCAGAAGTAAAAACGCTTCCTTCTGTTTGTGTATATCCTAGGCTAACGCTCAGACAGACATAAACAGAAAGAATTATTCGTTTCATACTTTTTTGTTTTAATAAAACTAGTTTCCGAATTTCTCGATTACCTGCTGAGTAACTCCAGTTGCAGAAAATCCTCCATCGTGAAATAAATTTTGCATCGTTACATATCTTGTGTAATCCGAGAACATTGAAATACAATACTCAGCACATGCTTCTGCAGTTGCATTTCCTAATGGACTCATTTGCTCTGAGTAATTGATGAATTCATCAAATCCTTTTACTCCACTTCCTGCTGTGGTAACTGTAGGAGATTGAGAAATTGTATTTACTCTTACTTTTTTGGCAACACCATAATGGTATCCAAATCCTCTTGCGATTGATTCTAGTAAAGATTTAGCATCTGCCATATCACCGTAATCAGGGAAAATTCTTTGAGCAGCAATGTAAGTCAAAGCAACTACAGATCCCCACTCATTCAAGGCATCATGCTTTTTGCACAATTGCAAAGTTTTGTGAAATGAAATTGCTGATACATCTAATGTTTTGTTGTAAAAATCATGACTCAAATCTGTGTAATGCTTCCCTTTTCTAACATTTGGTGACATACCGATTGAATGCAAAACAAAATCAATTTTACCTCCCAAAATCTCTTGTGATTTCACAATTAGATTCTCTAAATCTTCATTTGAAGTAGCATCAGCAGGAATAATTTGAGAATTTGTTTTTTCAGCCAATTCATTTATTTCACCCATTCTCATTGCTATTGGTGCATTTGTCAATACAAATTCAGCTCCTTCTGCATGAGCCAATTCAGCAACTTTCCAAGCGATAGATTGTGAGTTTAATGCTCCAAAAATAATTCCTCTTTTTCCTTTTAATATATTATTAGCCATTTTTGTTTTTTAATGTTTACGAAGCAAAGGTAACACAATGTGCTTACTTTGAAACCAACAACCTAAGAATAATGTAACAACCTATTGTTAATCATTTCAGACTCTATTGGTTTTGAATCTTGGTAAATACATCTCCATAATTTAAAATTCCGATGCTTTACCTATATTTGCACCAAAGAATAAGTAAGAATGATTGACGGAAAAAAAATTATTGTAGTGATGCCAGCTTACAACGCTGAAAACACGCTCGAAAAAACATACGGAGAAATTCCTTTTGAAATAGTGGATGATGTAGTGCTAGTAGATGACAAATCAAGCGATAACACAAGCGAATTGGCTGCTAAGATTGGAATTAAACACGTAATTATTCACGAACAAAACAAAGGTTACGGAGGAAACCAAAAATCTTGCTACAACAAAGCACTGGAATTAGGCGCTGACATAGTAATTATGCTACATCCTGATTACCAGTACACTCCAAAATTAATTCATTCAATCTCTTACCTTATTGCTAACGAAGTATATCCTGTTGTTCTTGGTTCAAGAATTTTGGGTAACGGAGCTCTAAAAGGTGGAATGCCTCTATATAAGTATATAGCTAACAGATTTTTAACATTAACTCAAAATATATTGGTTGGTCAAAAATTATCTGAATATCACACGGGTTACAGAGCTTTTTCAAAAGAAGTGTTAGAATCTATCAAATACAATGACAATTCGGATGATTTTGTATTTGACAATCAAATGTTGTCACAAATTATTTACAAAGATTTTGAAATCGCTGAGATAACTTGTCCTACTAAGTATTTTGATGAGGCTTCCTCTATTAATTTTAAACGAAGTATGACCTATGGTTTTGGTGTTTTGGGAACTTCATTCAAGCACTTTTTTACAAGAATTGGTGTGTACAAATGGAAACTATTAAAATAAACTTTGATAGACTTAATTAAAAAAAACTTCTCCTTCATTAGCATCTACCTTGTATTTGCTCTTGCTGTTGTTTTATTAATTGGTACCAAAGGAAAAATTAATGCCCAGCTTTTTGCCAATCAATTTCATTCTTCATTTTTCGATTTCACCTTTTTTTGGTCTACCAAAATAGTTGAATGGTTCTCGTTCCTAGTGATTTTGGGAATATTGCTATTCAAAGGAGCTAAATTTGCAATAAATGGATTACTCATTTATGCCATTACAGCTGTGACTACTTTCTCATTAAAAAGACTCTTGTTTTTTCACGAACTAAGACCAACTTCTGTGCTGAACGAATTAAGACTACTCCCTCCCGAATTTGGACTGAGTCAACTCACGAGTCATTCATTCCCATCGGGTCATACAACAGCAGCCTTTACCCTGTTTTGTTTTATCACCCTTATTTCTTCTAACAAGAAACTAGGATATATTTATGGAATCATAGCCGCTTTTATAGCTTATTCTCGAGTTTATCTTTCTCAGCATTTTTTTCAAGATATTTTAGCTGGAGCAACCATTGGAACAATAGCAACTTTCGTATTTTATTTTGTTTTGAATAAAATAAAATATGGCGAATGGGCACTAAAACCACTTGTAAAACTAAAGAAATGAGTGTCACACAGAAACATGTTCTATTTTTAATTGCACTAGGAGCGATTTTCTTTTTTCCATTTCTGGGAAATGTTCATCTATTTGATTGGGATGAAATAAATTTTGCAGAATCGGCTCGCGAAATGATTGAAACCAATGATTATTTCAGAGTTCAAATAAATTACGAGCCATTTTGGGAAAAACCTCCATTCTTTTTTTGGCTTCAGGTTGTATCCATGAAAATTTTTGGAATCAATGAATTTGCAGCAAGATTCCCCAATGCTCTGTTAGGCATTATTTCACTTGTAACTATCTATTTTATTGGAAAAAAACTAATCTCGGATAAGTTTGGGTTGATTTGGAGTATGGTTTATTTCGCTTCCTTTCTTCCTCATATGTATTTCAAAAGTGGAATTATCGATCCATTTTTCAACTTCTTCATCTTTCTTTCTCTCTTCTTCCTGATTCTTACCATCGAAAAACCAACAACCAGAAAAACCAACGCACTTATTTCTGGTATTTTTATTGGCCTAGCAATTATTACCAAAGGCCCAGTAGGATTGCTTTTACTTGTATTAACACTCATTGTGTATCTCATTGCAAAAAAAGGAAAAGCAAAAATAAAACCGATAACAGTTATTATCTTCTTTTTTAGCTCGTTAGGCGTTACTTTTCTTTGGTTTGGTTACGAAACTATAACCAATAGCCCTTGGTTTATACTGGAATTCATTCACTATCAAATAGAACTCTTAACTGAACCTGTAGCTGGACATCAACAACCTTTTTACTATCATTTTGTGGTTGTTCTTTTGGGATGTTTCCCAATGTCTATTTTGGCAATACCAATGTTTTTTAAGAAACAGCCAAATATCCCTTATAACTTATTGCTTTGGATGAAAATTTTGTTTTGGGTTGTAATGATTTTGTTCACCATAGTTGAAACAAAAATTGTGCACTATTCATCTATGAGTTATTTGCCACTTTCGTTTCTTTCGGCTATTTACTTGTATTTCTTTTTAGGTCTCAAAGAAAAGAAAATTGAACTTAAAGCTTTAAAAACCAGCTATATTACAATTGGGGCAATCTTCGGAACTCTCTTAACTATTGTGCCAATTGTGTTTAAAAATCATACTTGGATTACACCTTACATTAAAGATGATTTTGCTGTAGCTTCTTTTCAAAATCCTATTAATTGGGGAGGCTGGGAGTTTATTTTTGGACTGCTTTTCTTGGCAGGATTGTTCTGGTCTCTTATTTATTTTATTAAAGAAAAAGTGAATCAATTTTTGACTGTTCTTGTTTTTGCAACCGGAACAACACTTTTAGGCTATTCCATTTTTATTGTTCCCAAAATAGAGCAGTTTTCTCAAGGACCAGCCATTGATTTCTACGAATCTATGCAAGGGAAAGATGTGTATGTTACAACTCTAGGTTTCAAGAGTTACGGGCAATATTTCTACACTCTATTTCCACCAAGAACAGAAAAAGATGAAATTGAAGTCTTGAAAAATAACTATAAAAAATCTCTTGTTACTCCCAATTCTTATGACGCAAATGAATTGAATTCATTAACAAATGAGTGGCTATTGAAAGGAAACATTGACAAAGACGTTTATCTTGTTACAAAAATTACGAAACGTGAAGAAATGAAGCTTTATACCGACATCAGCTTTATTGAAAACAAAGGAGGCTTTGATTTTTATGTTCGTAAGCACAACTAAATTGTCATGAAAAAAATCATTGTTTTAATACTGTTATCCAGTTCTGCAATTAGCCAAGGCCCAGTAGATGGATTTATGAAAAAGAAAAAAGAATTTGCTTTAGGACTTTCTTATTCAAATGAAAAAGCCTCTCAATTGTATGCAGGTCCAAACTTAGGCAGAGGTTCTAGAACAACCAGAGCATTCAGTTTTTTCGGAATTTATGGATTTACAGACAAACTAAATATTCAATTGGGAATTCCATATTTGAATATAAACAAGGGAAAAGAACAAGGACTGCAAGACGGAAGTATTTATCTGAAATACAACTTCTTGACCAACGAAAACAAATTTGGTGAACTGAAAGCTATGGTTGCTGCAGGGTATATTCAACCCCTTTCGGAATATCAAGTAAATGGCGGAAGTGCAATTGGACAAATGGCAATTGCTGGTGACGGAAGGCTTATACTTCAACAAAAATTCAAATCAAATTATTTTGCCTCTGTTCAGGCAGGATACTTTTTAAAATCAGACCCTACGCCCAATGCAATTTCTTCTTCCCTCAAGATAGGGTACGCTGGAAAAATATATATCGATGGTTTTTTCGAGATTATTCATGCTTTTGGAGGAACGGATTATAGAGGAGTTGGCGAATTGCAAGTAAGTTCATCCACTGGTGGATTTAGAGGTTTAGGTTTTAGTTATCAAAAAATTGGAGGAACAGTTTATTATGGAGTTCATGAGCACCTCGGGATATTTGGAGGAGCTTCTTACATCTTAAATGGACGAAATGCTTTCAAAAATACAGGTTTCAATTTGGGAATTGTTTTTCAATAGACTTACAATTCTCGTTTATTTTCTTTATGTTTATCTCATAAGTAACTTTTTCTCAAATATTTAAACTGGTTCTACTTTTCTCCCTATGAAATCAATCCTAATCTCCCCTATTCTTTTTTCATTTCTCTTTAGTTCTTGTGATTCTCAATCAGAATCTACTCCAATTGTTCAGGAAGAATCAACTGAAATAAAACAAGAAACTAAACAGGTTAAGGTCAAACCAAAAAAAGTAAAACTAGATACAGCTGAAATTTCGGAAATTGAAATTGATTTGGATTCTAATACTGAAACAATTGAAGTATTGGAAACAGAAAATGACCTAAACGCATCAGATACTGCTCAAAAGTTACCATCGGAAATTGAAGAAATAGACTCAACAGAAAGAGTGACTAAAACCATTGTTGAAGAGCCGCATGCAGCTTGGGATAAATTGACAAGAAAACACATCAATACAGAGGGCAAAGTGAATTATGCTGGATTCCTTTCAGATAAAAAAGACCTAGAGCAATACCTGAGGGAACTTCAAGAATTGCATAAAGAAATAGCCGATTGGAACAAGAAAAAACAACTTGCCTATTGGATAAACCTGTACAATGCAGTAACAGTAAAACTTATTGTTGACAACTACCCTGTTTCTTCTATAACCGACTTGGAAGGTGGCAAACCTTGGGATACTCAGCTTGTAGAATTGAGCGGAACAGCCTATACACTAAACGCAATTGAAAATAAAATAATTAGACCACTATTCAACGAGCCTCGCATTCATTTTGCTGTGAATTGTGCGGCAAAATCTTGTCCCAAAATACTGAACAAGGCTTGGACAGAGCATAATCTGGAGAGATCTCTTACTGCACAAACAAAGGCTTTTTTATCCAATAAAGAACAGAATTCTTTAGATGAAAACGAAATTACAATTTCGAAGATTTTTGAATGGTACAAGGCAGATTTTGGTTCAACAAACGAAAATATCATTCAATTCATAAATAGGTATTCTGAGATAGCGGTAAGCAAAACCGCATCAGTAAATTATAATGAATACGACTGGACACTAAATTCGAAATAAAGATGGCAAATCACGTTGTAATCATAGGAAACGGAATTGCTGGAATAACTACTGCTCGCCACATTAGAAAAAACAATTCCGAAACCAAAATAACGGTTATTTCCTCCGAAACAGATCACTTTTTCTCGAGAACCGCCTTGATGTACATCTACATGGGACACATGAGATACAAAGACACAAAGCCTTACGAAGATTGGTTTTGGTCTAAAAACAGAATTGATTTGATTCGTGACACTGTTCTTTCCATTGATTTTGAAACACAAACTTTAAAAACTAAAGAACAAGATATTTCTTACGACAAATTGGTCATTGCCACTGGCTCTACTCCCAATAAATTTGGTTGGAAAGGACAAGATTTACCGGGTGTTCAAGGATTGTACAGCAAACAAGATTTAGAAATATTAGAAGAGTCTACAGCCAATAAAAAAGTAAAACGTGCAGTAATTGTGGGTGGCGGATTGATTGGTGTTGAATTTGCTGAAATGATGCGTTCCAGAGGAATTGAGGTAACATTTTTGGTAAGAGAAAATAGATTTTGGGGTGGAGTTTTACCTCTTGAAGAAGGTGCTATGATTGCAGAGCATATGAAAAAAGATCATCACGTGGATTTGAGACTTGAAGAAGAACTCGATGAGATTATAGAAGGAGAAAACGGCAGAGTTTCGGCTGTAATCACAAAAAAAGGTGAACGAATAGAGTGTGAATTGGTTGGCCTAACAGCAGGTGTAAGACCCAATGTTGATTTTTTGAAAAATTCACCTCTTGAAATTGGAAAAGGAATAAAAGTAAATAAATACCTAGAAACTAATGTTCCTAATGTGTATGCCGCAGGTGATTGCGCAGAAGTTCAAGAAACAGTTCCGGGAAGAAGATCCATCGAGGCAGTTTGGTACGTAGGAAGAATGATGGGTGAAACTTTGGGGCAAACCCTTGCCGGAAACAAAATTGCGTATGAGCCAGGAATTTGGTTCAATTCTGCCAAATTCTTTGATATTGAATACCAAACTTATGGAAATGTGGCGGCAAACAACCAAGAGGATGAAATTACATTCTATTGGAAACATCATAGTAAATCTATTTCATTTAGAGCAGTTTACGACAAGAACAGCAGATCGCTCAGAGGAATTAACAACTTTGGGATTCGCTTGAGACATAAAATTTGTGAGGGTTGGATAAAATCAAATACTCCTATTGAAATTGTACTTTCTGAGTTGCGAAATGCCAATTTTGATCCAGAATTTTTCAAGCAATACGAAAAAGACATTATTTCTCAGTTTAATAATGAAAATGGTACTTCTATTAAACCAAAAAAGAAAAACCTATTAGCAATTTTTGGACGTGGCTAGTGTTTAATGAACTTAAATGTTTGTGATGTATTTTGGGCGTCAAAAACCTGAGCAATATAGACTCCAGGTTTAGAATCATTTAAATTCAAACTTGTATCTCTTCCTTCTAGCTTTCCTTCTATAACTATTTGACCTAAAGCATTTATCACACGAAATCTTGCGCCTTGATTTTGGCTTTCATTCGTGATAACTAACTCATTGAAAGAGCTTTTGAATACAAATTGAAACTGTACTTTCTGATTCAATTCAGAAACGGAAAGGCTACTAGACCTCGGATGTTTATCAAAAAACCTCCAAATCACCTCACTTGCATTAAAATCTTGATTGGTAACTCCTATTGGAATTGGCGCGCCTGGCCAAGTATGAGCTCCACCAAACACTTTGTAATGAATGACTTCTGTGTTGTTTGTTCCACTGCCATAAGTATATCTTTTTGCATCACAATTGTCGGTTATAGATACATTGGGGATAGAATCCACAACAGGTGTGGATGAAGTGTTGTTGTGGTTTTTCCAATAATCGATAACATAAGAAATATCGTGAGAAGAGGCATCTCCCAAATACTTTACGGTAGAATCAGCTGTTCCGTGAATTTGCAAAACAGAAATTGGTTTTGTGTTGGTGGGCGAAATAGGAAATAACCGAGTCATAGAACCTGTAACGGAAGCAACCGAAGCAAACAAATTATCAAATTCTGAGGCAAGCGCTAAACTCATGTAACCACCGTTACTCATTCCTGTTGAATGAATCCTGTCAGGATTGATGGAATAATCACTTGAAATAGTGTCAATTAAATCTGAAACAAACCCAAAATCATTCACTGCTTGTCCAAAATAAGCGTTCCAAAATGTAGCTCCCAAACTTGTACTTGTAGTTCCTTGAGGATGAACAACAATGAAATTTGCTGTGTCTGCAATACTGCGGAAATCTCCGTACAGCATTTGCTGCAAACTATTGCTTCCCAAACCATGAAAATTAAAAACCAACGGAACAGGAACTGTGCTGGAGTAACTTGCTGGAATGTAAATTTTATAAGATCGCACCACTCCTCCCGAACCAATTGTTTTATCAAGAGTTGATTGACCAAAAGAGAATAAGGAAGCGAATAAACTGAGTAGAATAAATGAATTTTTCATACCTGTAATTTGAGGTTATGCTCTAAGATAATATAATAACTTCAATAAATAATTTTAATGCGTTTATGCTTTATAAAAAAAACACTTGACTAATAAAAAAAGAGTGTTTGTCAACTTTATTACCGCAGAATAGAGTTTAAATTCTTATTTTGTTTAAAATTTAATGAAATGAATACTAAAGCTACAACCATTGTTGCTCTTTTTACGTGCTTTTTTGTTTTTGGAAAATCTCAAGTTCCCGCAAAATTAGATTCAAGTTTTTTATCAATTGGTGAATTTTGGGATGGTTATCTCAATCAATACCAATCTATTGTAGCAAGTGTATCATTGCCCGATTCCACTTTAGTTTATGTAGCTCAAATTACTGCTGGAACCGGACCTTCAGCAATGATAAAATTAAAAACAGATGGATCTATTGACTCAAGTTTCGGTACCAGTGGAGTTTTTACGTATCAAATAAATGGAGTTTCTCCTACGGTAAAAGGCATACATTACGTTGCTGGAAAATTGTATTTATCGGGTAAATTAGGGCGAGAAAAATTTGTCACTAGAATAAATATTAATGGTTCAATTGATGCAACTTTTGGTAATTTTGGAAGTCGAACAATAAATTACGCAACACCTATAGTCGATATTACAAACAGTATTACATTTGATCAATTCAACAATTGTTTCATTGGAGCTCGATTTACTGACTTAGCGAGTAGTGTAACTAAATTAACAGTAACTAAAATCGATACAAACGGTAACATCGCATTAGGTTTTGGAACGAGCGGACGAGCAGATTTTGTATTGCCTAGCGGTTCAGTTTCGGCTTTTTCCGATTTAGCGATTGACTCAAATCAAAATATTATTGCCGCAGCTTGTGGAAGCAGCGCAGGAAACAATGTAGTTCTTTTGGTAAAGTTTAATCAAAATGGAGTGTTAGACAATGGTTTTAATTCGCTTGGATACAAAGAATGGAGCTTTCAAGGCGCAGATACTTATCAAGTTGCAACAAATGAAATCTTAACTGACAAAAATAAAATAATCGTTGCTGGCGAATATCTGGTAAGCGGTATTCTAAATGCTTTTGTGTTTAAATTAAAACCTAATGGAGAATATGATTCAACGTTTGCCACAAACGGAGTTTTAAATTATCATAATAGTGGGTTAAATATTAATTTTTCCGAAATGTTATATTCCTCTAATGGAGAATTATTCATATCAGGATCAGCTGGAAACACCACTGATTCTTACTTTTCTTTGTTGAAATTATTACCCGATGGAACAATTGATTCTGTATTTGCCAACAACGGTATGTTTTTGAATCAAGTAGGAATGAGATGGGAGTCAAATGGTGCTGAATGTATGACAGTATATAAAGATGATAAAGTTTTTTTAGGTGGCAACTCATCTGATTGCGATGGAGGCACTTGCTACTTCACTTCTTCCATGTGCCGAATTATTACCAAGTTAGAAGAAATAAGTGATACAACTACAAGCGATACAACTCACACATCGATTGAAGATTTTGAAAAGTTAGGAAGCAATGTTGTTTTATTCCCAAATCCTCTCAAAAAAGGTGAGAAACTATATATCAAATCTAAAGCCGTAGTTAAAAATGTAAAGATTTATAGTTTAACTGGAAAAGAATTAAAAACATCTCTTCGAAATAATTCAATTCAGATTCAAGACATTACACAACCAGGGATCTACATAGCATTAGTTCAAACAGGAGATATACAGCTACATCAAAAAATAATAATTCAATAATGTCGCTCTACTTAAATTGTGAAAACCATTTTCCTCAAATAGTAAAAACATAAGTCTTATTTTTTATGTGTTTATCAAAATCTGTAACCATAAAAACTACTCTGTTTCGTTAAATCACTCTCTAGATTCACTCTTTGTTCCTTCGGTAAATTAGCTCGCTATAAACCATTTCTCAATTCAACAATATTTTGCAATACTTTTCCTTCTCACTGTTAGCATATTGCTATATTATTTCAATTAAATTGGGTGAAAGATTAAATCTTTTTTTTAGCATAACATCAATCAAACTGAAAGAATTTTTGACTTGATTTCTTCAGCAAACAAGGCAATTATTCATTCCAATTACAAAAAGTGCCGCAAGCCCAATGATTGCCAGCAGTAATAATAAGGCCATATATTTATCAGTTTTAGATAATGATTATACCCGTATTTATTTAATAATATTTACTAGTCAAAATTAAATCGATATAAAACCCGTACTTTTGAAAAAAAGTAATACAATGTCAACGTTTCACGATTTCAAAATATCAAAATATTTACTCAATGCTCTTGAGGATCTTAATATCACTACTCCTACTCCTATTCAAGAAGAGTCCTATTCTGTAATAAAATCAGGGAGAAATGTAATTGGTATTGCACAAACAGGAACTGGGAAAACTTTGGCTTTTTCATTGCCGTTTTTGGATGGACTGAAATATTCTGAACAAAAGAATCCAAGAGTATTAATATTAGTTCCTACACGTGAATTGGTACTTCAGGTTGTAGAAAACGTAAAAGATTACTCCAAATACATGACAACAAGAGTAGTTGGGGTGTATGGAGGAACGAATATCAATACACAAAAACTAGCCGTAGGTGCCGGTGTAGATGTATTGGTTGCAACTCCAGGAAGACTGTACGACTTGGTAATGCACAGGGCATTGAGTCTGAAATCTATTCAAAAACTAGTAATTGATGAAGTAGATGTAATGCTCGATTTAGGTTTTAGATTTCAATTGACAAATATTTTTGAGTTGTTGCCTGAAAAACGTCAGAATACAATGTTCTCAGCTACAATGACTGATGAAATTAAGGAATTGATTGAAGCGTTTTTTATTGCGCCAATCACCATTTCTATTGCTGTATCGGGTACGCCACTAGCCAACATAAAGCAAATTTCTTATCCGGTCCAAAACTTTTACACCAAAGCAAATCTGCTTATGCACTTGCTAAAAGACAAGGACCAATTTAAAAAAGTATTGATTTTTGTTTCTAGTAAAACAAATGCCGACAGACTTTTCAATGCGATGGACGAGAAATTCGGGAGAGAATTGGGTGTGGTTCACTCCAATAAGTCGCAGAATTACAGAATAAAGTCTATCAAGCGTTTTGATGAAGGAACAAACCGAATATTGATAAGTACTGATGTAATGGCTCGTGGACTGGATTTGGACGAAGTTTCGCATGTTATAAATATGGATACACCGAATTATCCTGAAAACTATATGCATAGAATTGGTAGAACAGGAAGAGCAGAAAAGAAAGGAAACTCAATTTTATTGTACACCGAAAAAGAAACCCAAGACAAAGAGAAAATTGAAACTTTGATGGGAACTACCATCGAAAAGAAAAAATTCCCTGAGTCTGTTGCTATTTCTAATGACTTGACTCCTGACGAACGTCCAAAAGCCAAAGAGCTTAACATTCATGCTAAAAAAGACGAAACTAGAGGAGCGAGCTTTCATGAAAAGAAAGAGAAAAATCAAATGAAAAATGGCGGAAACCCAAGACTTCGTAGAAAAAACTTGAAATACAAAAAGCCAAAAACTAGAGGAGATCAGAATAAAATTAGAAGAAAACCTAAGAAAGGTGATGGACGTTAGGTTGCTCGATTTATTTTATATAGAATTAAAATGATTTCAAAAATTTTACATAGAGAATTCTCCCCCAATCCTTTGTGAATGTTGGATAGGATTTTTATTATTTTAACACTATGCCTTCTCACAAACACTTTATACTCCACAAACCTTACGGATATTTATCACAATTTGTGCGCACTGAAACTACGCGTAAAAACAAAAAACTCTTAGGTGAATTAGGTGATTTTCCAGAAGGCACAATGGCAATTGGTAGGTTAGACGAACCTTCTGAAGGACTGATATTCCTTACAACTGACGGAATGCAAAGCCATGAAGTACGGAGTAAACAGGTAGAAAAAGAGTACTACGTACAAGTGGATGGAGAAATTACTAAAGAGGCTATTTCACAATTACAAAACGGTGTTGAAATAACCGTTAAAAAAGAGAAATACACTACCATTCCTGGAAAAGCATTTCAGTTAGAAACAATTCCAGACTTTAAAGAAAGAGCCAAAAAAATCCGTGACGAACGACACGGACCTACAAGCTGGATTTCCATTACAATTACCGAAGGAAAATTCAGACAGGTGCGTAAAATGACTGCTGCTGTTGGGTTTCCAACTCTTCGTTTGGTAAGAGTACGCATCGGAAATGTTGTTTTAGGAGATTTAAAAAGTGGTGAATGGAAAGAAGTGAAGAAGTTTAAATAAACTCTTCCCAAAACTCAGGATAACTCTTAACAACCACATTTGGGTTTTCAATCTCTACTTCGTTTACTACGGCAACTAATGGAGCAAAAGCCATAGCCATGCGGTGATCGTGATAAGTGGACACAGAAATTGATTGAGGCAATTCTCCTATTTTTTTGATTTCAAAAGTATCTTTCCCATTCATTTCTAAAGAATAATTAAGCTTCACTATTTCCGTTTTCAAAGCCTCTATTCTATTCGTTTCTTTGTACACCAAATGAGAAATACCTCTAAATGTTCCATTCATTCCCAAACCTACACAGGTCATCACAAAAGTCTGAACCATGTCTGGAATGGATGAAAAATCATAGTCGAAATAATCAATTGTAGGCTTTTTGGCTTTTACAATCTCAATCCCATCCGAACCTTCCAACGTAACTACTCCGAACTTTTCAAACATGTTTTTAATCCCACTATCTCCTTGATAACTAATTATATTAAGTCTATTTATTTGAATCTTTGAATGAACTTCTGACAGCGCTATTAATTCATACCAATAAGATGCCGAAGACCAATCGGACTCCACTTCTACTTCTTTTGTGTACATTTTTGATATTGGTTCAACCGAAATCAACCTGCTGTCTTCTTTTATTTTAACCCCTAGCTTTTTGAGCAAAGAAATCGTCATATCAGAATAAGACTTTGATTTTGGCTCGCCTTTCACTTCTATAGTGAGTCCTTTTGCCAAAAAAGGAGCAATCAACAGCAATGCCGAAATGTATTGACTACTTATATCACAATTTATGGAAACAAGCCCTCCTGTCAGTTTTTTTCCTTTAATTTTCAAAGGAGGAAAACCTTCCTTTTCTGTGTACGAAATATCAGCACCTATCATTCTCAAAGCATCTACCAATTCCTTGATAGGTCTTCTTTTCATTTCGTCACTTCCTGTCAAAATTACTTCGTGGTTACCTAAAGCACAAACAGCTGTCAAAAAACGAAAACAAGTTCCTGCATTTTTCACATCCAACAATCCTGACACTTCTTTTTGAGAAAGAATTTCATTCATTATTTTTGAATCGTCAGCTGTAGAAACACCTTTTAAATCAAATGAATTATTCATCAAATACCGCAGCACTAACAATCGGTTGCATACACTTTTTGAACCAGGTAAAGAAACCGAATGTTTAAGACTGAAATCACTATTTAACAATCTTGTTTTCAATTTTTTAAATTATTTATAGTTGAGTAAAAGTTTAAGCTTTCAATAACTAGTTTTTCGTCAATAAAATAATTGATTTCACTTTCGCCAATTCCAGTAATCAAGGTGAAATTTAACTTTCCATCTTCATTTTTTTTATCTGCACTCATTTCATCAAGCAAGGAATCAAACATTTTAGTTTCCAATTCTATCTTCTCAAAAAATGAAAAAATCATTTCTACAACTTCATTCAATTCTGATTCAGTAATTTTCTCCATTTGAAAAGAAATGTAGCTTTCGCAAATCATTCCTAAGGCAATGGCTTCGCCATGCAGAACTTCTCCCATAAAATAGGATTCGACAGCATGACCTATTGTATGCCCAAAGTTTAGTTTTTTTCGTTCTCCAGTTTCTTTAAAATCTGCTACGACAAATTCCTCTTTTAATTTAATAGAAGTTGAAATAAGAACATCGAGATTGGCAATCAGACTATCTTTATCCTTTAGTAACGAAAATAAGCTCTTATCAGCTATCAAACCATATTTCACTACTTCTGCCAAGCCAGAGATTAATTCTCGCTCTGGAAGTGTCTTTAAAAACTGAGAATCGGTGTACACAAACAAAGGATGAGCAAAGGTTCCAACTTGATTCTTGGAATACTCTAAATTAACACCAGTCTTTCCGCCAATTGCAGCATCTACCTGCCCAAGTAAGGTTGTAGGAATGTGAATAAAATCTATTCCTCTTTTGAAAGTTGAAGCAACAAATCCTCCTAAATCCGTTACTACTCCTCCACCCAAATTGATTATCAGTGATTTTCTGTCTGCTCCCGTTTCTAGCAGCGAACTCCACAGAGAATCCGCAATTTCAATTGTTTTGGTGTCTTCACCCGGATCAAGAACTAATAAATTAGCTTCTTTTAAAACCTTCGAAGAATCCAAAAGTCGAGGCAAACAATCAATTTTAGTGTTTTCATCTACCAAAATGTACAAGTTTGTCCATTTTTTCTCAAAACTTGTAAGAACTGAATCAAAATCAGAAATTGGACCTTGGTAACAAATTGGCAATGACATAACGGTAAAATTATGCTAGCTCAAGAGTTTTAGCTTGAACGAGCTGTTCATGAATAGCATCCCACAAACCTATGCGGTAAGTCAGAGATTTTTTTGCTACTTCCATGGCCTCATTCCATTTTTTTGGATTGTTTTCACACAGTTCATCCATCATTTCTAACGAAAGTGGCCCGTGTTCGTCTCCATCCAATTCGATATGACGCTCAAAATAGTAGCTCAATTTAGTATATTTTTCATTATTTGGGTCAGATTGCTTCAACAATTCCACAAACATGTCGGGAATTATATCTTCTCTACCAAAAGTAAATGACGAAGCAACCAAATGAGGTTGATTAGTCGAAATCACCTCGAAACTATACATCACAAAGGCCTTTACATTGGGATGAATATCAACTGAATTCAATGAATCTGATACTGAAAGACCTTCTTTTATCTTTTCCATAAAAGCAACGATATCCGAAGTGCTTGCTCCAATTTGATCCATAGAATCGATGTACATTTCAAAATGACTCTTTGGCTCTCCCAATTCATTTACATCACTCTCCTCTCCATGCACAATTTCATTGATAAACCTTGCCAATTTCCCATTAGATCTTGGAATCCAAGGAACTGTTACAGTTGTCAATTCAATTTGGATAGATTTTAATAAAGACATAAAATCCCACACTGCAAATACGTGATTTTGCATAAATAATTTTACATCATCTATACTCTCTAGGGCTTGGTAAAGCTTGTGATTTCTCAATTCAGCTCTTAGACTTCCTAATTCGTTTTCTACAATTTTTTCTAACTCCATTTTGTACTTTTTTTAGTTAAAACGAAAGTACATCATTCATTGTATAAATTCCACCTTTGTTACTTGCAATCCATTCTGCTGCTAGCACTGCTCCAATAGCAAACCCACTGCGGTTGTGGGCAGTATGCTTAATTTCTATTTCGTCAGTAGTAGATTTGTAGTAAACAGAATGAGTTCCTGGAACATCATCTATTCTTTTGGAAACAATACTCAATTCATTTTCATTCTCTGAAACCCTATTGACCCAAGATTCTTTGGTTGAATTATTTGCAATAATTTGTTCGGCAATTGAGATTCCTGTTCCGCTAGGTGCATCTAGTTTTTGAGTGTGATGAATTTCTTCAACTTCGATGCTGTATGCCGGATGATTTTTCATCATTTTGGCGAGTTGTTCATTCAATTTAAAAAACAAATTCACCCCAATACTGAAATTCGTAGCATAAAGAAGCGATTGATTTTGTTCCTTACACAACTTCTCTATACTTTGATAATCGTGATACCAACCCGTAGTACCAACCACAATTGGAACCTGCGCTTGAAAACATTTCTTTATGTTCGAAACAGCAAACTCGGGCTTACTGAACTCAATTGCAACATCTGCATTTGACAATTCGGAAGAGTCGAAATCTGAATTTGAAGAAGAAACCTTCAATACAATCGAATGCCCATTACTCAGCGCTACTTTTTCTATCTCTTTCCCCATTTTGCCGTATCCCAACAATGCTATTTTCATTTCTGTATGTGTTTAATACTAAATTTACTCAAAAAAATCTTTTACAAAGTTAAGAGTCTATCAGATAATTCATCAAAATCTAATGGATATTCCTATTTTTACTAAAACATTACTTTATTTTATGACCATTTATACAAAGTTACTCTCTCTTTTTGCTGTTTTTATTTTTGTTTCGAGCTGCAACTCGGTAAAAAAGTACAATGAGACAATCAATACTAAACATTCTGTTAAAGAAATTCATCAAGATATTGATTATACTTTTAAAAAAATTGAAAAACTTCACCCCAACTTATACTGGTTTATCTCCAAAGAAGAACTAGGTAGAAAAATTGATAGCGTAAAAAACTCGATAAACACCCCTATCACAAGCAAAGATTTTTATTACATACTTTCTCCTTTAGTTTCCGAAATAAGACAAGGACACAATTCAGTAGGCTTTCCTTTGGATCGATTTGAAAAAGAAGAGTACGAAGAGCGTTTTAAAAACACAAAGAATGATTTTACTAAATTAGAATTTGAAAGAATTGAAGATAAAATAATAATTTCGGACGTTTTTGACTCAGTCAAATCCCTGCAATTTGCTGAGATATTGAAAATAGATTCTTTTGAGGTGTCAGACATCCTTAAAAAACATAATTTCTTGAGATCTAGCGATGGTTTCAATACTACATTTTATGAGCGAAGAGAAGGTTTGTTTTTACCTTCTTATTACCGAGTTGAAAACCCAACTTTAGATTCTGTTACACTTACATTAAAGCAAAACAACCTTGTTTTTGATACCACTTTCTATAGAGAAATAGACTCTAGTTTATTGGATAATAAAAAGGTAAAAAAAGATAAAAAATCGGAAGAAAAAGAAGCTGCAAAAGACACGTTAGACACAAAAAAAACAGACAACAAACCAAACCACATAAGAGGCTACGACAAGAGAACAGAACGATACACAAGGAATTACGTATTCATGAAGGATTCGAGTGTGGGTTATCTCAAAATAAGAGGATTTACCACCGGACCTTTTGCAGATTTGTATGATGAGTTTTTTAACTACGTAGATTCTGCCAACTCAGAAACTGTAATTTTGGATTTGAGAAACAACTTGGGAGGAAGATTGAATGAAATACATTATTTGATGGAATACCTATCTCTAGAGGAGTTTATAACAATCGAACCTATGGAATCAAATACGGCTATTCCTCGCACCAATTCTATTTGGAGTTCAAACAATCAGCCTGTTTTAGTTGTATTGAAATCAATCGTAACTCCTTTTTTATATGTGTACGAAAAATCTACTTCCAAAAAGAAAAATGGAGTGTATTACCACAAAATGAAATCGAGTAAACTCACAGAGCCGAAAGAAAATGCTTTCAAAGGAAAAGTATATGTTCTGGTAAATGGGAATTCTTTTTCTGCCTCTTCTATTATTTCGAGCAATCTTCAAGGTTCTGGAAGAGCAACAATTGTAGGGGAAGAAACGGGCGGCACATACAATGGAACTGTTGCTGGAGTGTTTAAACCAATAAAATTGCCTCATTCCAAATTGAGGGTTCAGTTTGGGCTTGGAATGATAAAAGCTCCATACACTGAATCTCCTGATGGAAAAGGTGTGATTCCTGATGTTACCATTTTACCTACTCTGAATCACAGAATAAATAAGATTGATACGGAGCTGGAATGGATATTGAACGAAGTGGAGAAAAATAAAAAAGTAACGGATACTGCACCTGAAAAGGAAGTGGAATTAGAAAAAGAATTGGATGATTCGAAGCAATCAGAAATTCCTAAAATTGAGAACGCTAACGAGGAAAAAGAATAATAAACTACCTGAATTTAAAAGTAACAATTAATCCAGAATAAGATTGGCTGAATGAAGTGAAACCAAATGAAGGCTGCACGGTCATAGATAAGTTTTCGTCCACATTAAAATTAAACAAATGTGCATCTACATTGGCATCAATAATATTGATAGTGTAAGCTAACATACTAAAAATAATCATGTTGTCCCTCCATTTTCGGTGGTAATCCGAAAACTCTAACAACTGACTGTTGTCAAATTTATCGAACTCTAAATTCTGGAATGATCCCGAATTTTTTTCGCGAAAAACAAGTTCGTCACGCATAGATTTGAACTCACCTTGGTTGATAACTGCAGCAGTTATACAACCACCAATTGCTGCGTACACAAGTGGGATTTTCCAATACTTTTTGTTGTAAGCTTGCCCCAAGCCAGGTAATACCGCTGAGTAAATAGTTGCTTTTTTGGGAGAATGAACAGAATCTTGAAAAATCCCAATCCTTTGCTGTGCTTTCGCTGAAATGGTTATTCCAACAAAAAACAAACACAAAGAAAAGGGTACAATTCGAAGTTTGCTCATGATCTTAGTTTAATAAATCTAAAATCTTTCTCAAGTGATCTTGATCCACAAAAGGAATAGTAATTTTTCCGTTTCCTTTGTTTGTTTTGGTAATCCCTATTTTTGAATTATAGTTCTTCGAAATTTCTTCTTTTATCTTTTGCTCTTCGTAAGACAAGGAATACCTCGAAGATTTTGATTTTGGCTCCTTTGGTTTGTTCAAGTTTTGAACCAACTCTTCAGTTTTTCTGACCGATAATTTTTCGTCAACTATTTTTCTGTAAAACTTAACCAATGTGGATTCATTTTCCACACCCAGAAGTGCTCTTGCATGTCCCATAGTAATAGTTTTGCTCGATAGCGCCAACTGAATTACATCTGGTAATTTTAATAACCTGAGGTAATTCGTAACGGTAGATCTGTTTTTGCTTACCTTCTCGCCTAGTTCTTCTTGTGTCAATTCACATTCATTCAATAGCCTCTGAAAACTTATTGCAACTTCTATCGGATTTAAATCCTGACGTTGAATATTTTCTACAATTGCCATTTCTAGCATTGCTTGGTCGTTGGCAATTCTTATGTATGCAGGAACTTCAGTAAGTCCTACAATTTGAGAAGCTCTAAACCTTCTTTCACCTGAAATCAATTGGTATTTTCCGTATCCAATTTTTCTGACAGTAATAGGCTGAATAAGTCCGTGTTCTTTTATTGAGTTTGACAAATCAACCAAAGCTTCCTTCTCAAATTCAGTTCTTGGCTGAAAAGGATTTGCCTCAATATCTTTTACCAAAATAGCCGAAACACTACCTACCGAAGCATTGGTTACCGATTCTCTAGACGCAGTTATGTCTGTTTCGTTATTCTCTAACAAGGCTCCTAAGCCTCTTCCAAGTCCACTTTTTTTCTTTGCCATTAGTTTATAATCTTATCTTCTGCTTTTATTTTTGTCAGGTCGTTATTTTGCAACACCTCTTTTGCTAGGTTTAAGTAATTGATTGCTCCTTTACTCGATGCATCCATCATAATTACAGATTCACCGTAACTTGGTGCTTCTCCTAGTTTAGTATTTCTATGAATAATTGTATCAAAAACCATTTGTTGGAAATGAGTTTTGACTTCATCCACTACTTGATTAGATAAATTAAGTCGAGAATCATACATAGTGAGTAAAATTCCTTCTATTTCTAATTCTTGATTCAGTTTATTTTGAACAATTTTTATTGTATTCAGAAGTTTACCCAAACCTTCCAGCGCAAAATATTCGCATTGAACAGGAATAATTACAGAATCTGAAGCGACCAAAGAGTTGATTGTGATAAGTCCCAAAGATGGAGAACAATCGATTACTATAAAATCATAAGAATCTCTTATTTTATCCAGATTTGCCTTGAGCATATATTCTCTGTTTGGCAAGTTTATCATCTCGATTTCTGCACCAACCAAATCAATATTTGAAGGCAATATATCTACAAATGGTGTATCGGTTGACAAAATAATATCAGCAATTTCCACTTCATTGATGAAACAATCGTAAATACTTGCTTTTACATTTTTTGGGTCGTGTCCCAAACCAGAAGTAGAATTGGCTTGCGGATCAGAATCTACAATCAATACTTTTTTCTCTAAAACTCCTAAGCTTGCTGCCAAATTTATAGCGGTTGTCGTTTTACCAACCCCACCTTTTTGGTTTGCTATTGCAATAATTTTTGCCATATTTTATATTAATTCTTTTTCTTCTCCTATGTTAAACACTTCAAATCTAAACTCTTCAAAACCAAATTTAGCTTCTTCCATATCCACTTTTATTGGTTCAAATGTATCGTAATGCATCGGAATTACTGTGTCTGCATTCACTAAATATGCAGCTTCTATTGCATCGTTTACTCCCATCGTAAATACGTCTCCAATCGGTAAAAACGCAAAGTCTACAAAACCAAATTCTTCTTGAATCAATTCCATTTCCTTATGAAGTCCCGTATCTCCTGCAAAATAAATAACTTTTTCTACTTCATCTTCTTCAAAAACAAAAATAAATCCTGCCGCAAGTCCACCGTAGCTTCCATCGGGCATTGAGCTGGAGTGCAAAGCACTCACCATTTTTATAGCGCAACCTTCTAACTGAAGAGCCCCGCCAATATTCATTCCAATCGAATCCTTCACTCCTTTTTTCTGAAACCAATTTGCGACTTCAAAATTTGCAATTAATGTAGCATTCGTATTCTTGTAAATTACCTCGGTATCGGCCACATGATCTTCATGTCCGTGAGTAAGAAGAATATAATCAGCCTCAATTTTATTGATATCCACCGATTTTGCCAACTCATTTTGAGTTATAAATGGATCAATAAGAAACTTTGTAGCTCCTATTTCAAATCCAAAACACCCATGTCCGTAGTACGTTGCCTTCATTTTTCTCTGTTTCTTATAAAGATAGTTAATTCCTCATTTTAGCCTCAATTGTTTTATCAACAATAAACGGCCAAAACCATTCAAATATTGAAATTAATTCACCTTTATTAGTTCAAAATCTTTGTAAGCTACAATGAAAACAGATTGATTTTCGAACCCGCTATTTTTGTCACTTCTTTCTAGTTGAAAACTAGATTGTAACAACGGTACTTTTATCTGATCGTAATGCGCTGAATAACCTTTACCAAAAGCATCTAGACCTACTGCATGAAAAAATGCAGCATCAAAACCCATAAAAGCAAATTTACTAGGTTCTGATCCAAATTTGGCTCTGTATTGTTTTACAAATGTAACCACATTTTCATCCTTGTAATCAATGAAAGAAGAAGTAGTTACGTGCAAATTGTATTTCATTTTGTAACTCGTTTCAATGTCATCATATTCAAGAAAGTTTTCTAAAGCATAAATCTCCACTTCGTACCCTTTCATTCTACTTTTTGAAAGAATGATATTTAATTGTGTGAAAAAACTTGAAGCCATACCCTTTTCTATAATTGGCAATACAACAACATTCTTTTTGCCCTTTACCAGTTTTGCATCAAATCCATTCATCGATGAATAGGATGTCAAATTAAAAGCACTTGCTTTTGTTCTGTAATTGTTTGGCTTACCTACCAAAGCTTTCTCAAAATTTTCTATAAACAAATTAGCCAAATACTTTTCTTGCTTTGTTTTTCCTGAAACACAAATTACGTTTTCGGTGTTTCTGTTTTTAGCGATAAAATTTGCTACATAACTTATTTGTGTTGGAAATGAAGTTTTCAATTCCGTAACAAAAGGATTATTAAAAAGTAGTTTATTTGATTGATTCACGGGACAAATCGCTTGAATTTGATGGGTTTTCGAGAAGTCTGAAACTAATTTATAAGGTTTTTCAAAAAATGGTCCAACAATTAAGTCTGATGTTTTAATCGTATTCGTTTTCAATTGTTTCCCTACAGTTGATGTGTCGTTTCTCGTATCAAACACCTGTAGATCAAATGATGTTCCAGATTTTGCAACTGAATCCAAAGCTAACCGAACACCTTGGTAAAAATGGGTGCTCATTTCTGTATATGGATGAATTTTCTTCACTTTATTCGTTTCCATCGGAATCTGTGCATTTTTATCCAGCATAAATGGCAAGAATAAAGAAACAGAATAAGACTCTTTCATTACCATTTTGTTCAATTCATCTTTCAATGGATTTATTTTGTTTACAGAATCTAGATTTACACCTTTTGGCAAAATGGGTTCACCTAACGAAACTTTAATATCTGTCAAATATTTTGAAGGAAGTGCAATGGTTAGTTTATCTCCTTCTTTCAAACTTTCAACACCTGGGTTAGATTTCTTTATTGCTTCTACAGTTGTATTATATTTCTTAGAGATCCCATAGAAAGTCTCTCCTTTTTCAACTGTATATTGTATCAATTTAGACCCAGACTTTGGGAAGTTTTCTGTTTTTGGCAGCTCAATCTCCATTAATTTTGCCCCAACTGGCAGTACAATTTTATCGCCAATAGCAATGTTTTCTGTAAGTCCAGGGTTCAGTTTTTTCAATTGTTCTAAAGTGACTCCATATTTTTTTGTGATTCCATACAAAGTTTCTCCTTTTGCCACAACATGCACAGTTTTGTCTGTCGCAGATTCTTCTTTTGGTTCAGGAATCGTTTTTGCTTTTTTTCGAAGCCGCAGAACAGTTCCAACTTGCAAGTCTTTAACCTTTTCAGGGTTTAGAACAGTCAATTCTTCTATTGTCAACCCATAGATTTTAGAAATCCCGTACAAAGTTTCTCCTTTTTCAACGGTATGAATTGTTCGGTCTTTTACGGCAACAGGAATATTCAATTTTTGTCCTTCTTTCAAAAACATCAATATTCCAGAATTAGCATCTCTCAAATCCTTTTTGGTTGCGCTATATTTCTGAGTAATTCCGTACAAAGTTTCCCCTTGCTTTACTGTATGCACTATGTATTCCTTTCCATCAATTATCTCTCTTTTCTGCGAAAAAAAAGACATTGAAACACTGATAAAAAGAAGCGATAAAAAATATTTCATAATTGTTAGATAGTTAATTTTTATGTTATTCCCATTCGATAGTTGCTGGTGGCTTGGAACTAATGTCATAGGTTACTCTGTTTATTCCTTTTACTTTATTAATGATGTCGTTGGATACTTTTGCCAAAAAATCATACGGTAAGTGACACCAATCGGCAGTCATTCCATCTGTTGAGCTAACTGCTCTCAATGCAACTGCATTTTCATACGTTCTTTCGTCTCCCATCACTCCTACAGATTGAACTGGAAGTAAAATCACCCCAGCTTGCCACACATCGTCATACAACTTATTGTCTTTCAATCCTTGTATAAAAATATGATCTACTTCCTGCAGTATCCTTACTTTTTCGGCAGTAATATCGCCCAAAATCCTAATCGCCAATCCTGGACCAGGAAAAGGATGTCTTCCTAATAGTCCATCATTCAAACCAATTGATTTACCTACTCTTCGCACTTCATCTTTGAATAAAGCTCTCAAAGGCTCTACTACTTTTAGTTTCATATAATCTGGCAATCCGCCCACATTGTGATGAGATTTTATGGTTTGAGAAGGCCCTCCAGTAGAGATAGATTCTATCACATCTGGGTAAATTGTTCCTTGCGCCAGCCAACTTGCTCCTTCTACCTTTTTCGACTCTTCGTCAAACACATCTACAAACACTTTGCCAATTGCTTTTCTTTTCTCTTCCGGATCAGTTAATCCAGCCAAAGCAGAGTAAAATAATTCCGAAGCATTTACACCTTTCACGTTCAATCCCAAATGCTCATAATTTTTCAGAACTTCTGTAAACTCATTTTTTCGAAGCAAACCATTGTCCACAAAAATACAATGAAGATTCTTCCCTATCGCTTTGTGTAACAACATTGCTGCAACAGTAGAATCAACACCTCCGGACAATCCTAAAATCACTTTCTCGTCTCCAATTTTTTCTTGTAATTCCTCTACTGTAGATTCAACAAATGCATTTGGAGTCCAGTTTTGAGCCGAACCACAAATATCTACAACAAAGTTTTTTAATAAAATAGCCCCTTCAGAAGAATGATAAACTTCTGGATGAAACTGAATCCCGTATGTTTTTTCATTCGCAACTCGGTAACCCGCCACTGCTACATCAACTGTACTTGTAATGATTTCAAAATCGGTTGGCAATTCCTTGATGGTATCTCCGTGAGACATCCAAACTTGCGAGCCTAAAGTCATTCCTTTTACCAATTCATTTTCTTGATTGATAAAACTCAAATTAGCTCTTCCGTATTCTCTCGTTTCAGATGGCGTGACCAATCCTCCGTTGTTATGAGCCAAAAATTGAGCTCCATAACAAACACCCAACAATGGAAGTTTACCTTTAATATTGGATAAATCAGGGTTTGGTGCATCTTCGTTTCTCACAGAATATGGACTTCCCGACAAAATTACTCCAATTACATTCTCTGTAATTTCTGGGATATTTGTGTAAGGATGTATTTCACAATACACATTCAATTCTCTTAATCTTCTCGCAATCAATTGAGTATATTGCGAACCAAAATCTAATATCAGTATCATTTCTTCCATGATACAAAGATAAGCCTTGTACTCAATTCTGAAATGTTTACAACCGAGAGTTGTTAACTATTTGGTGGGGATAAAGTGAAACTTTTTCACAATTAATTCAGGTGCTTATTTAAGCATTTTTTGGTACTTCTGAATATTGCTAGGATCCAATCTTCTTACAATATTAAACACCGTTTGTTTATTCAAGTTTGAAGCCTCAGAATATACATTGACTATCTCATTCATTTTAGCAACAAAGAACAACCTCATATTTACTGATCCAGGCTTGTTTGCGTGAACTTGCTCCAAATAAGAAAGAGATTGAGTTAAGTTTTCTACTCCTTTTTTCGCATCATCAAATGCCAAATCCAATCCCATTCTGTGGTATTCGTAAGAGCATTTTCTCATTCCTTTAAATTGTACGTTCAAAATATTCTCTATAATCCAATATCTATTATTTACACTTTCGCTAGATGACCACCCAGGCTGACCAGATGACTGAGCTAAATTTGCTATTTCTTGTGCTTTCAACAAATATTTTGTTCCACCTTCGAGAGCATAAGTATCGTAATCCATTCCTACAACATAGTAAGCATAAAACGCCAATACCGAAGACAAATTATTCGTGTAAGAACCTTGTGTGAAAAGAATTGGGGCATTCAATTGGAAGGTGAAATTAAAATCTCCATCCAAGGTATTTACTATAGTTGATGTGTAGTTTGTATTAAAAACTGGTCTTCGAGAAGAAACTTGAATCTTTGCAGTGAATGCATTTCCACTTCTTTCGCTTATGGTTATCAATAAACTTGTTTCTATTTTTTCGTGTTCCTTAAATACTTCGTCTGTCCATTTTGTATTGTTCATGAAATTGAGTACAGATTTTTTTAGCTGTTCAAGAACTTGAGTGTTTTCTGGATCATTTTTTAAAGTTGGCGCTAAAATTTCGACTTCACATCGCAATTCTTGTCCAAAAACTGAAAAGGCACAGAAAAACAAACTAAAAACTAATACAATATTTCTCATAAAATGGTTAATGGTTTTGGGACAAATAATTCAGGATATCGGCCGCTACTTCAAACTTAGACTTTAACTCAAATTGAGTCACTTTATTGTTTGCATCAATGATACTAATTTTGTTTGTATCGCCAGCAAACCCAGCACCTTTGTCGTTCAGGCTATTCAGAATAATGAAATCTAGCTTTTTTCGCTCCATTTTTCCTTTGGCATTTTCGAGTTCATTGTTTGTTTCAAGAGCAAATCCCACTAATGTTTGATTTGTTTTGTTCTCTCCCAAATGAGCCAATATATCCGTTGTTCTTTTCAGGGAAATAGACAAGTCTCCTTCCTTTTTCTTTATTTTAGAATCTGAGTAATTCAATGGAGTATAATCTGCAATTGCGGCAGCCATTATCACTACATCTTGATTGCTAAATTCATTGGTTACTGCTTCAAACATATCTTTTGCCGAAATCACATCAATTCGATTTACACTAGAATTTGATGAATTCAAAGAAACTGGGCCAGCTACAAGAGTCACCTCGGCACCCATTTCACTTGCAATTTGAGCGAGTGCAAATCCCATTTTACCTGTAGATCGGTTTCCAATATATCTAACAGGATCTAGTGCTTCATGCGTTGGACCTGCCGTAATTAGTATTTTTTTACCAAATAAAGGTTGCTTCGATTTAATATCTCTTTCAATAAACTCTATGATATCTTCTGGTTCTGCCAACCTACCTTCACCTTCCAATCCTGAGGCTAATTCCCCACTTCCTGGATAAATAATTACATTTCCAAAACTTACAAGTTTTTCTATATTTTCTTTGGTCGAAGGGTGTTTGTACATATCCAAATCCATTGCTGGAGCAATATACACAGGGCATTTGGCCGACAAATATACAGCCATCATAAAATTGTCTGATTCTCCACTAGCCATTTTACTCAATGAATTTGCTGTGGCCGGAGCTACCAACATTATATCTGCCCAAAGACCCAAATCAACATGATTGTTCCAAGATCCTGACTCTTTACTGGAAGTAAATTCAGAAAAAACTGGATTTTTAGATAAAGTAGATAACGTAAGTGGTGTAATAAAATCATGTGACGAAGCAGTCATAACGACTTTCACTTCAGCACCTGCCTTTATCAATTGCCGAACGATAAGCGCAGATTTGTAAGCAGCAATACTTCCCGTAACTGCTAACACTACTTTCTTACCTTTCAACATGAGATTGTTATTTTATGCTTCTTCCTCTTTTTTCTCGACTTTCTGTACCTTTTCATTCAGAAACTCTTCAAGAGCAATAGCAACTGGCTTCGGTAATTTTTCATAAAACTTAGAGATTTCTATTTGCTCTCTGTTTTCAAAAATTTCCTCCAAATTATCACTTGGCAAAGCAAAAGCTTCTAATTTTTGTGACAATTCATCTTTCAATTCAACAGTAATCTGATCTGCTCTTTTGCTAATTACATTTAGCGCCTCATAGATATTACCAGAAATTGCCTCCATTGAAGAAGTATTTCTTGTAACTGTATCTTTCTCTGCTGTTGTTTGTTTGTAGTTCATGTGTGTTACTTTTGACTATTTTTTATTTCCTGTTGAGCGTTGGTGTAAAAACTTTCTAGTTCTTTCAACTTCTTACTGCTTGGGAAATTGTCTACAAATTTAGTATAAGATTTTATAGTTTCCTCAAATCTCTCCACTTTTTTTTCTTTCACACTATTTGCTGCTAACTTATAATTCGATTTTACAACCAAATACAAAACCTCTTCTCTCAATTCTGTATCAGGATAATCCGAAAGCATATTGGTAAAAGAAACTGCTGCAGCCTCATAATCTTCCATGTGGTAATACAATTTTGAGCTTTCAAATGCTTTCTGCTCTAGCTTCCCTCTCATGTTATCTATGATTTGGTTACACGTATCCTTTCTTTCTGTTTTTGGATATCTGTTTAAGAACGATTGCAATTCATTGATTGCTGTCAATGTATTAGTTTGATCCAAAGATGATTTTGGAGAAGCCGCTACTTTACACATCGCTCCCATAAATGAAGCCTCTTCGGCATGCTCACTTTGTGGATATGTAATCTGAAAATTTCTAAAATAATATCCTGCCAGAGCGTATTCTTGCATATTATAATGACTATAGCACAAATAGTAATAAGCCTTCTCCCCTTTTTCACTTAGTTTGGAGTAGATAGAAATAACTTCTTCAAAAAGTGGAACTGCTTTCAAAAACTTACCTTTTAGGTATAGCTTTTCCGCCATTTCATATTTTTTATCATAATCATCTCCTTTTAGTACCTTCTCATATTGAGAACATGAAACAAAGATTAAGGTGGCGAAAAAATAAAGGAAAATTTGTTTTGTGAATTTCATAAAATCATGGAGTTATCCGTGTGATTGCAAATATAGCATCTATTTAGGGATATTAAATTTGTTTTAACTTTTTTTAACCACACATAAAATTTACAGAACATCGGGGCTATTTAATCCTTATTTAAATTTCGATTATAAAAATACCTATTAACGAATCCGTAGGCCAATCCAGCTAAAATCCAAACAGGAATTTGAACATGAAGTGTATCAAAAGAAATCTCTTCTTTTTCAAACATTGGAATTATAAAAATGTTTAACACCAACATTAAAACTCCGTATAACAATCCATGAAAAAGCGTACTATTTTTGGTCATTAGCTTTTTATCTTTCATAGTTTTAGTTTTACTAACCCAATAATTTCTTTGGACATTACTTCCTATTTGTTTCACTAATATAGTATTTTTGATTTTAATCGTATTTATGGCACTTATACTAAGCATAGAAACCGCTACAAAAGTTTGTTCAATAGCTCTGGGAAGAGATGGAAAAACAATAGACTTTACCGATATTTTGGAAGATGAATACTCTCATTCCGAAAAATTGAATATCTCTATCCTTTCTTTACTTAAAAAAAACAATCTTTCTTTTGATGAAATTGATGCAGTTGCAATTAGTTCTGGACCTGGTTCATACACTGGACTTAGAATTGGCACATCGTCAGCCAAAGGTTTTTGTTATGGAAGAGACATTCCTCTTATCGGTGTTAATACTCTAGAAGCTCTATGTCACCTTGCTCCTATTGATTCTGGGGTTAAAATCCCATTGATTGATGCCAGAAGAATGGAGGTGTTTGGATCCGTTTTTTCTGAAAATAACAAAAGAGCAAAAGAGGATTTTAATGAAGTGGTTACAGAAAATTCTTTTTCTGACATTGAAGGAGAAAAATATTTGTTTGGCAATGGTGCTAGCAAATTAAAAGAGATTTTGAAACAGGATAATTCAATTCATTTTATCGACAATATATTCTGCTCAGCCCGAGGAATGGTTCAGATTGCTGAAGAGAAATACAACCTCAAAGAGTTTGAAGATGTTGCATATTTTGAACCTAATTATGGCAAAGAGTTTTATACTGTTCCTTCAAAAAAGTGATTACACTTTAGACACAAAACAAACTAGAATTTTTGGGTGATTCAATACCTAAAATGACAACTTTAATACTTCCAATAAAAACATGATAGACTTTAAAAAATATACCCTCGAAAACGGGTTAAGAGTGCTGATTCATAAGGATGCTTCTACTCCAATCGTTACAATTAATACGGTGTTTGATGTAGGTGCAAAAGACGAAGACGAATCTAGAACAGGGTTCGCTCATTTGTTCGAACATTTGATGTTTGGTGGTTCGGTAAATATTCCAGAATTTGATGCTCCTCTGCAAAATGTAGGAGGACAAAACAATGCGTTTACAAGCAACGACATCACCAATTATTACATCACTTTACCTAAACAAAATATAGAAACTGGATTGTGGTTGGAATCAGACAGAATGTTGAGTTTGGCATTCACGCCAGAAAGTTTGGAGGTGCAAAGAAGCGTAGTAATTGAAGAATTTAAGCAACGATATCTCAATCAACCTTATGGAGATGTATGGTTAATTTTGAGGCCATTGGCCTACACGACTCATCCATACAAATGGGCAACAATAGGAAAAGAACTGAGGCATATTGAAGATGCTAAAATGGAAGATGTTCGAGCTTTTTTCTTTAAACATTATACACCACAAAATGCTATTATTTCAATTGCTGGCGATGTAGACTCGGACGAGGTAATAGCATTGATTGAAAAATGGTATGGGGACATTCCTGCCGGAAACAAATACAACAGAGAACTACCTAAAGAGCCGAAACAAACCGAAGCAAGATTTTTGGAAGTGAAACGAAATGTTCCTCAAAATGCACTGTATAAAGCATGGCATATTTGCGACAGAATGCACCCCGATTATTATGCCTACGATTTGTTATCTGATATACTGAGCAGAGGGAATTCTTCGCGACTTTATCAACAATTGGTAAAGGAAAAAGATTTGTTTACTGAAATTGGCGCTTATCAAATGGGAAGTATGGACAATGGACTTTTTATTGTTTCTGGGAAAGTAAAAAAAGGAATAGAAATGGATGAAGCAAACAAAGCAATTGAGCAATGTTTGAGTGAATTGACCAGTGAGTTGGTGGATGAAAAAGAACTGACTAAAGTTAAAAACAAAGTAGAATCTACTGATACATTTGGACACATAAATGGACTGAATAAAGCAATGAGAATTGGCTACTTTGAATTATTAGGAGATGCGAATTTAGCGAACGATGAAATGAAACATTACGAAAATGTATCGACAAAAGATCTTCAAAGAATAACCAAAGAATCACTTATTCCGAGTAATTGCTCAACCTTATATTATATCTCAGAAAAAAAAGACTAACATGGAAGTATTGAATAGAAATATAGCGCCAAATTTTAAGGAAATAACTGACATTGGCTTTCAGCTTCCTGAACAAAAAAAACTGTCGAATGGAATTCCAATTTTTGAGTATAATCTTGGCTCTCAGGAATTGGTTAAGATAGAATTTGTATTTGAAGCAGGTACAAAACATCAAGAAAAACCATTGGTAGCCAGTTTTGCAAATTCAATGTTAAAGGAAGGAACGAATACCAAAAATTCGCTTCAAATTGCCAATGCCATTGATTATTACGGAGCATTTTTAGAAACTGAAATAAACGCAGACTTTGGAACAATTAGCTTATATACACTGAACAAGCATCTGGACAAAGTCCTACCAATTTTAAAGGAAATATTATGCGACTCTATTTTTCCTGAAAAAGAATTTAAGCAGAAATTAAGTATCAAAAAACAAAAATTCATTATCAATCAAGAGAAAGTGGAAACGCTAGCTTCAGTTGAATTTTCGAAATTGATTTATGAGGGAACTCGCTATGCTCAGCACACAGAACTTTTTTCTTTCGATACAATTTCTGTGGATGATTGCATCAAATTTTACAAAAAACATTATAACCTGAACAACGCTACTGTTTTTGTAGCAGGAAAAATTAAGGCGAATTTGCATAGCCAATTAGAAAATCTATTTGGCAAGGAAGATTTGAGTCCAAAAACAGATGATTTTGCTATTGGAAATAGCACTTACAATCCTTCCACCCACTCCATCGAGAAAAAAGACGCTATACAAACTTCATTTCGAATTGGAAAACCAACACTTGGTATTTCACATCCCGATTATACCAAACTAAAAGTATTGAACAAAATTTTTGGAGGGTATTTTGGTTCAAGATTAATGACCAATATTCGTGAAGAAAAAGGCTACACGTATGGAATTGGCTCTGCTTTGATAAGCAGAATGGATGCTTCTACTTTTATTATTTACACCGAGGTAGGTTCGGATGTTACCCAATTGGCTTTGGATGAAATAAGAAAAGAAATAAAAACTTTACAGCAAGTTCCAGTTTCGGCAGAGGAATTGAAAAAAGTAAAAAACTACATGCTAGGATCATTACTCCAAAATACAGACGGAGCTTTTGATATGCTCGAGCGTTTTAAAACTATTCATTTTCATAATCTACCGAAAAATCATTACGAACAATATATGAAAGAAATAAACGATACAACATCGGATGATATTCTTAAATTAGCTCAAACCTTCTTCCATGACCTAACAATTGTGGCTGCAGGAAGTAAAAAAGTCAATTAACAATGATAAAAAAAATAATTCTTCTACTCTCTCTCTCTTTACCCTTGTTTGTTTTGTCTCAAAAAGGAATGACAACTTTTGGTTTGCAATACAAACCATTGATTCCAATATCTGTGCTCAATGTAGAAGATTTAGTATTGCAAGAAGAAGGATACAATGTAGTTGTTTCTCCCTTGTTGGGTCATAATTTTGGCGCAATCATAAGGTGGGGAATTACAAACACTCTGGCAATAGAAACGGGACTGACTTATTCTCGTAGAAATTTTAATCTTATTGCAAATCTTGACGACACTTTGAGTGACGAATCAGATTTTGGATTGGTGACTTATGAAATTCCAATTCAAGGATTATTTTATGTGAGGCTCAGCAAAGAGTGGTACATGAATGCTGCAACTGGTTTTTCTATGAACTTTAGAGCTAGTGATGTGGGGAGTTTTACAGACAATGGCACATTTTCGCACACCACAGCAGTAAAAGGATTGAATTTGGCCTATATCGCAAACCTAGGTTTTGAGTATCGCTCAAAAAAAAGTGGGACATTTTATCTAGGAGCATCACTCGCTACTCCTTTCAGATCGATGGGAGCTGTTGCTATTAGAAGTGAAGATCTTTCGAATCCAAGAGTAATTGAAGGAAAACTAAGTGGCAATTATTTATCAGTTGACCTAAGGTATTTTTTTAATGAAAATAAAAAATCAAAACAATAATGAAACTCCTATTTGCAACCAATAACTCTAACAAACTAAAAGAAGTGCAAGCCAAACTACCGCACTTTGAAATTGTATCTTTGAAAGAATTGGGTGTGACCGAAGATATTCCCGAAACTGGAAATACTTTGGAAGAAAATGCTCTAATCAAAGCGAGGTATTTGTACGAGAAATTTAACTTGAATTGCTTTGCTGACGATACAGGTTTGGAAATAGAGGCTTTGGATAACGAGCCAGGAGTATTTTCGGCAAGGTATGCAGGAGAAGAAAAATCTGCTGAATCGAATATGGCTAAAGTACTCGAGAAACTAGAAGGAAAAACGAACAGAAAAGCAAGATTCAGAACAGCTATCGCATTGATTGCAGATGGAAAAGAAACTGTGATAGAGGGAGTTGTGAATGGCGAAATCTTGACAAAAAAAACGGGAACAGAGGGGTTTGGATACGATCCAATTTTTAAAGCAAATGGATTTGATATTTCGTTTGCGGAAATGGATATGGAAACAAAAAATAGAATTAGCCACCGCGGATTAGCTGTGGATAAATTGGTGGATGCTTTGAAAAATAAATAAAAATTGTGAATAGGATAATTAATCTTTCGGTATTAATTTTTATATTGACTTTAGTGGCTTGTAAAAATAAAATCAGTTCGGAAATAGAAAATTCTAATGCTGAGAACAATTTATACTTTCATCGCAACTACTATTGTTTTGATTTTGTAAAAAAATGTGAATTAGAAGTCTTACAAATTAAGAATTCAGACACTTTGATATATGTGAATCACAGTCAATCTCATGGCAGGTATGAAGAAGTACAGGGAATTCTTTCACGCATTAATGATTCGATTTTTCATGTCAAACCATTCAAATTTATTCAACAAAGTGGTAACAAAAGTAAACCTTTTGAAATTAATCAGGACTCTCTCTACTTTTATTGTGACAGTTTTCTTATTGGAACTAACTTAACAATTGAATATTCAAATAAAATTATTGATGAATTTGAAATAAAATCAACACGAAATGTATATCACACGAGGCCGGATCAATTTAAATCTAAAAAAGACAGACTATACTTTACTTTAAACTACCAAAATCCAATTGTAGACGAATTGGTAGAGATTTCGTCACTATATAGTAGTCCAAAATACAATGTTATATTTGAAGAAGTTCAAAATTCAAAAGGATTTTATATTGTCTTAACTAATAAAAAAGTTTTTACACTCAACTCTGCCACTCAAGATCGTCATAATTTAGGTGTGAAATTTAATCTTTTAAAAATGGAGAACGATTTTAAATTTAAAAATGGAAGGGAATTGTATGAGTAATAAACTTTACCATGAACTATTGTTTCTTCTTAGTTCAAGCCAAAAAGAAAACAAAGAATCGAACAGAAGAAAAGTAAAACACTAGATTCCAAATCATACTTCGATTAAACTCCGCACAAGAGTTTGGAATGACAGGATGAAAAGTGAAAGAAGTAAACAAAGAATTCCCTAAATTTGAATTATGAACCAATTCAACAAAATTACCGCCACTCACACTGCTCATTTTCAAGAAATACTCGGAGCTGAAAATGTATTTATAGAGACAGACCATCTGAAAGAATTTGGACATGATGAAACTGAAGACCTTGTTTTTCCACCTGAAATTGCGGTAACACCAAGAAACACAAAACAAGTAAGCCAAGTAATGAAATATTGTTTTGACGAACACATTCCTGTTACACCTATCGGATCTCAAACTGGATTGAGCGGAGGAGCACTGAGTGTATTTGGAGGCGTTGGGCTCAGCTTGAAAAAAATGAATTCTGTATTGAATTTAGACGAAAAAAACCTTCAGATTACGGTTGAACCAGGATTAATAACTGAAGAAATACAAAACGCGGCTGCGGAGAAAGGATTGTTTTATGCGCCAGATCCATCGAGTAAAGGAAGTTGTAGTATTGGTGGCAATTTAGCCGAAAATGCTGGAGGACCACGTGCAGTGAAATACGGAGTTACCAAAGATTGGGTTCTTAATTTGGAAGTAGTTCTGCCCAATGGAGAAATCATTTGGACAGGAGCCAATACTTTAAAAAACTCAACAGGCTACAACCTTACCCAACTCATTGTAGGAAGTGAAGGAACTCTGGGAATTATTACAAAAGCTGTTTTAAAACTTATTCCTGCCGTGCCCAATAATGTTTCCATGCTGGCACAGTTTGATAGTTCAGTGAAAGCCTGCGAAGCTGTTTCTGCTATTTTTAGAGCTGGAATTACACCTTCGGCCATGGAGTTTATGGAAAGAGATGCATTGGACTGGATCATGAAATTTGATGAATCTACTGCTATTAAGATTGAAGAAAGCACGCAAGCTCACTTATTGATAGAAATTGACGGAACCGATATGGATTCCATTTATCAGGAATGTGAAAAAGTTGCAGAAGTTCTAGAACAATATGAATGTGGCGAAATATTATTGGCAGATAACCAAGCCCAAAAAGATGAAATTTGGAGAATGCGAAGAAGAATTGGCGAAGCTGTAAAATCTAATTCCATTTACAAAGAAGAAGACACCGTTGTTCCCCGATTTGAACTACCTGCTCTGCTTAGTGGAGTAAAAAAAATTGGTGTGGATTATGGGTTTCATTCCGTTTGTTATGGACATGCTGGCGATGGAAACCTGCATATAAATATCATAAAAGGTGAACTTACCGACAAAGAATGGAATAATGAATTGCCAAAAGCTATTCGAGAAATTTTTGAACTCACCGTTTCTTTGGGCGGAACACTTTCTGGTGAGCATGGAATTGGTTATGTTCAGAAAAACTACATGAACATTGCCTTTAGCGAAGTAGAACTGGGAATATTAAAAAGTATAAAAAATGTGTTTGACCCAACTGGAATTATGAATCCAGGAAAACTATTCGCTAAGGATTAAAATAAAAAACTCCCAACTTTCGCAGGGAGTTTTTTCTCTAGTGTTTTTTGAGAGACTAGAATATTTAGTAAGCAGATTCTTTACTAAATTCTTTTGTAAGCAAGTAATAAAACATTGCTCTGTATTTGTTTTTGTTGGAAGACCCAAAAGTCTCCACAACTTTACCAATCCCTTTATCCAAGTCTGCGCTGTCTTTTAATCCCAATTTCTTAATCAGAAAATTGTTCTTTACGGTTGCTAATTCAGATGAATCTGAAGTTGCAACTGTTGCCGCATCTTTGTTATAAATAGACGGTCCACATCCTTTTGCTACTTTAGTTAGTAACTCGTCATCAAAACTTACGTTCAACTTCTTGAATTCCGCTCTGTATGTGTCCATACACTCATCAAATTTACTCATTGTTATTTATTTTAGATAGTTTAATAATTAATTGTTACTTCTAATCTACTACATTTTTTTTGATATTCTTTTACTTTGCGTACATTTTTTTTTGTATTTAACCGTTTATTAACCATTTCGAAACTAAAACAAATTATTGTAATATAATTATCAGTAGCTTTGCAACCGAAAGCAAGATTTTCTATCGCTGCGAATTTATTTCGGAGAGGAAAGTCCGGGCATCGAAGAGCAACATACTTCCTAACGGGAAGGGTTTCGATAAATCTTATCGAGATACAGCTAGTGCCGCAGAAAATAACCGCCCCAAGCTAGTCGAAGGGTAAGGGTGAAAACGTGAGGTAAGAGCTCACGGGATACATTGGCAACAATGGATTTGGGTAAACCTTATGTGATGAAAAACCAAATAAACCAGAGCTTGAGAGCGGCTCGCTCGATTCTGGAGGGTAGGTTGTTAGAGACTGCAAGTGATTGCAGTTCTGGATAAATGATAGACGTTTCCGATTTTGTTATCGGAATAAACAGAACCCGGCTTACAAATCTTGCTTTTTTTTATAATTCTCAAAATTGAAAACTTACAAATCAATTTTATAGCTTCCCCTCCTACTTTACTTGGAATAAGAAGCCTATTTCTTTAATAAATAAACTCCAATACTACAATCCAAACACTTTTTATTCACACAATAATTATTGTGACATTGAATAAGAGCTTGAGATTCGGCTGCACTCTTTATTGTCAATTCCCCCTCAAACAAACGAGTTATTTTATTGTTTTCGGCAGCCACTCCTTTCATCAACTCTATGGCCCTTTCTTTGTATTCTTGTTCGTCTTTGTAGGTTCCATAACAGTACAAAAATGGCGCTATTGTATTGATTACAATAGAGTCAATCAAAGATTCTCCTATTGATTTAGATTTTGATTTACTTTCCTTTTCAAATGTGTAATGCGTGTGCCAAAATCCCGAATGGATAGAAACGGTAAGTTTTTTTCTCATTTCTTGAATGGTGTTCTTTTCCAAAATCAAAGAATGAAACAAGTTTTTATTCTCGTTCACAAGCCTAGCCAACTGAGCAAGACGCAGCGTGGGAAAATTGGAAGGGCGAAGTTTAGAGAATTTCCACATCACTTTATTCATAGGAATTAACTCATATTTTGCTTTCAGAAATGAGTATTCCTTTTTTATTTGATTTCCATATTCATGATCAAAAGGTAAGTCTTCCAAAAATCCGGCTTGTCCAAAAAGATAACTTTCTGTGGCTTTCAAATTATCTCCAAATTTCGAAAAAAACTTCACATCAATCTGTTTTGCAAGCTGTTCCATGGCCAAGCTATTTACTTTCATTCCCATTGCCTTTGCCACAAACTGAAAAAACACTTGCTCCCAATTGCTTTGGCCGTTTTCCAATTCTTGTTTTATCACCTCCGATTTTTCTAACAGACGCTCAGAAAGCATTTGGTCCATAGCCGAGGCAACAATTATATTTGGCACGCTCTGTAAAGAATTGATACAAGGAATAGACGAAAATATGAATCGTTGGTAATCTTCAAACTGCGACAAATCAATTCTGTTTTTCAATTCCAAAGTTGGGATTTTTCCTCCTTTGGTAGTTGTGATTTCGGTATCGCACTCCCACACAACATGCAACACCACAGAATCGTAAGCCGTATCGAATTGATGATTGTGCTGATTCCAATGACTTGCTCGGATATGGATTTCAATGTTTCCAGCCCATAGCGTTTCCTCTATTTTTATTTTTGCCTGCGAGAAATCTGGACCCGAATCGTGATTGTGAAATCCAAAACTCAAAATCTCTAGAGGCTCTCCTTCGGTTGTTACCAAATTTTGTTGAGAGAATAGCTTATACTTCCAAATGTAATGTAGATAGTCTTCGGTCATTCTTAAATTTAGGGAAAATTAGGCACAAAAAAAAGTCCCACCGAAGCAGGACTAATTTACTTTGAAAATAATTTGCCCCTAACTCTTTTTCACAAACTGTGTTAATATCACAATCCGTTGCCCATTTACTTTGCCTTCAATGTGCTCTGGGTTGTCGTTTACCAAATTCACATTACGCACTGCAGTTCCTCTTTTTGCGGTAAATCCAGCTCCTTTCACATCCAAATCTTTGATAAGCACCACCGTATCGCCCTGGCTAATAACTACTCCGTTGCTGTCCCTGTGTTTCACATCCATCCCTTCAATTCCCTCTCCTGTGGCTTTTGCCCATTTCAAAATATCATCTTCAAGGTACATCATATCCAGTAAATTCTGGGTCCAAGAAGTATTTAGTCTAGTAAGCATTCTCCACGAAATTACTTTTACGGCATCAATTTCACTCCACATGCTATCATTCAGGCATCTCCAGTGATTTTCTTCCATCACATCTGGGTTGTCTATTTGCTCATAACAAGTTTCACATGCGTGAATCGCCTTGTTTGCAGTTCTAATCTCGATAGGTGGAATGTCATACACTTTTAATCCGTTTGTGTCTCCACACATTTCGCATTTTCCTCCGCTTCTTTCCTGAATTTCTTGTTCTAAGCTCATTGATTTATTTTTTTAACTATTATTTCTGAATTTCCAAACTACCAGCACAGCTCCAAGCACAAGAAAACCAAACATAAACAATTGGTTGTAATCGTATGGATTCTCTTCTTCCACATTGGGCTGTAACTCACTATCCTGAATCACTTCAACTCCTATTTCTGATGAATCTTGTGCTGTTTCCCATACAACTGTATCCACAGAAGTAGAATCATAACCCCAAGAGGATTGAAACGAAAACAATAGAATATAAAGGAGGAAAATTGAAACATTCTTCATCTTAAAAAGCATTTATTTGGTTCATTAAATCGAGAGAATTATCTGCCACAATTAATTCCTCTAGCGAAGCTTGATCCATGTATTCATATTCTACAAACACGGACATCAGCTCAATCAATTTGTCGTAAAATCCATTGACATTGAACACAGCACAAGGTTTATGGATGTGTTTTACTTTATTTAAGGTAAACACTTCTACAATTTCATCCAAAGTTCCTACACCACCTGGCAAGGCAATAAAAGCATCCGAAAGTTCAACCATTTTTTGTTTACGAATAAACATATCTTCCGTTTCAATCATTTCGGTCACACCTTGGTGGGTAATTTCTTCGGCTAATAAAATAGTAGGCCTCACTCCTATCACTTCTCTACCGTGTGCTAGAAACTCATCTGCAATCAATCCCATCAATCCGCTACTTCCGCCTCCGTAAACCAAGTCGTATTTTTGTGCAGCCAACTCGGCAACTAATTGTTTAGTTTTCTCAATTATTTCTGGAGAATTTCCAGTTCTTGCACCACAAAAGATGCATACTTTTTTACTCATTCTTTCCTCTTTTTCTTATTCTATTTTTCAATCAATTTCAACCATCAACGGACAGTGATCGCTGTGCACAGCTTCGGATAATATAACTGCTCTTTTCAATCTATCTTCCAGTGTTTTGCTTACCATGTGGTAATCTATTCTCCAACCTAAATTTTTTCCTCGAGCTCCAAATCTGTATGTCCACCATGTATATTGATCTGGACTCTCATTAAAATATCGAAAAGAATCAATAAATCCTGAATCAATAAATTGAGTCACCCATTCTCTTTCTTCGGGCAAAAATCCTGAGGAATTTTTATTGCTTACCGGATTGTGAATATCAATAGCTTTGTGACAAATGTTGTAATCTCCAGAAATTATCAAATTAGGAATCTCTTTTTTCAATTCGTTGATATACTCCTGAAAATCGGCAAGAAAATCCATTTTGTATCCCTGTCTTTCTGGGTTACTTCCCGAAGGAAAATATGCACTTATCACCGAAAAGGTTTCAAAATCTGCTCGAATTACTCGACCCTCGCAGTCGTATTTTTCGTTTCCCATTCCATATTCAACATGGTTGGGTTTTGTTTTGGTCAAAATAGCCACACCGCTATAACCCTTTTTCTCTGCCGAAAAAGAAAAGGTATGATAGCCCATTTCGTTAAACAATTCAGTGTCAATTTGCTCGGGTTGAGCTTTCGTCTCTTGCAAACAAACAATATCTGGATTTACAGATTGTATCCATTTATCCCAATCTTTTTTGAGTGCAGCTCTTATTCCATTTACGTTGTATGAAATTATTTTTGTCATGCTATGTTTCTATATAAATCAATTATGCTCTTAAAATCAGATTTTATCAACTATTCTTTTACATCAAAAATGAACTGACGAAAAGAAAAGGATGTTTATTCATTAAAACCAATCATTTCCAAACCCTCTGAAAGGTGAGATTTCATAAAATGACAGGACAAGCCAAGGAATTGAAGCGAAAATGATAACTAAGGCGATTGCATAATAAATAAAAGTAAGTTTGTGTCGCTTAGCAGCTTCCACAATTTTTTTCCCCTTAATTCTGGCTACTGTGATTAAAACAATGGCGATTAGCATTCCTATCATATGTTCTATCGAAAAAAAACGCAAAGCTGCCACTTTCATAGTGCTTGGTGTAAAATTATGCCATCCTTTTGCAAAATAAAGAATGAATCCTAAAAGCAACTGAATGTGTGTAATGATGAAAGTCATCAAATTCAATTTATCATCTTGTTTTGAGTATTCTTTATTTCCTTTCCATTTTGTGAATGAAGTTATCAATACAATAAGAATAAGAGCCAAAAGTATGTATCTATTGGCAGAGTGCAAATGTCCTAATCCTGTTAACATTGAGTCGTAGTTTTTTGTGGTTAAATGTGATGCAAAATAACAAATCTTTGCGTTAAAAAACGAGATTGCGAGATTAAATTAAGATATTTGTATCAAATAAAATTTATCGCATGCAACCAAGAACAGCGCAAAACTCATTAGCCGTTTCCACACACATTGTATTACCTAACGACACTAACTTTCACAACAATTTGTTTGGAGGAATGCTCATGTCTTGGGTAGATATAATTGCCTCTGTAGCAGCCAGAAGACATTGCAACAAGCAAGTTGTTACTGCCTCTATCAATAGTATTTCCTTTGATCAACCGATCAGATTGGGCGACACTGTTACCTTGGAAGCCAAAGTCTCTAGAGCTTTTACCTCTTCTATGGAAATTTACATAGATGTTTGGGTTCAGAATTTAAGAACGGGAGTAAAACACAAGAGCAACGAAGCTATTTCTACTTTCGTGGCTCTTGATGATGAAGGAAAACCTTGTAAGGTACCAGAACTCATACCAGAAACTGATGAAGAAAGAGTTAGATACGATGGCGCTCTCAGAAGGAAACAACTCAGTTTGATTTTGGCAAAAAGAATGAAGCCAAAAGATGCAAATGAATTAAAAGCCTTATTTTTAGACCAAGATTAAATCCAAACTTATGAACGCTACAACTTGTTTTACAATTTTTGATACTGTAATAGACACTTATCACATCACGGATGATGTAGATGCTCCAATGAAAAATACGAGAGAAGGAATTGAAGGATTACTTTTTCACAAATCATGGATAGATACTGTTCAATGGCACTTGGAAGATATTATTCGTGATCCATACATCAATCCAGACGAAGCTTTGGTAATCAAACGAAGAATTGATGCTTCGAACCAAGACAGAACGGATATGGTAGAAAAGATTGACGATTGGTTTTGGAATTATTTTGGTGCAAAAAATGACCTTTCTTGCGGAAAAATAAATACAGAATCTCCTGCATGGGTTGTGGATAGATTGTCCATTTTGGCACTTAAAATTTACCACATGCAAGAGCAAGTGAACCGAACAGATTCTGATGCTGCACACAAAGAAAAAGTGGAACAGAAATTGTCCGTTTTAATGGAACAAAAAGAGGATTTATCCCTAGCATTCAATCAATTGATTGATGATGTAATGGAAGGTAGAAAATATATGAAAGTTTACAGACAAATGAAAATGTACAACGATGAGAGTCTGAATCCAGTGCTGTACAAGAAGTAAATCTGGTTTCGATAGATTTTTTATCATGAAAGAAAGCAAACACATATTGGTTATTCGTTTCTCAGCCATGGGAGATGTAGCTCTTACCATTCCCGCTTTACTTTCTGTGGCACACGAATATCCTAACCTCAAATTCACGGTAATTACTCGCCCCTTTTATGCCAGTTTTTTTCCTGAGCATCCACAAATAAATGCTGTTGGAATAAATTTGGAGCAACACAAAGGTTTTTTTGGATTGCGCAAATTAGCTAAGCAACTTCAGCAAGAACATCGGTTTGATGGTGTGATAGATTTGCACAATGTAATTCGTTCAAAAATTATAACTTCTTATCTAAAATCCAAAGGGATTGAGAGAGTGACTTTTGATAAAAAAAGAAATGAAAAAAGATCTATATTATCAGGGAAATCAGACAAACAACTTCCTCATATTATTGAGCAATACCTCAATACATTCAGAAAAGCAGGTTACAAATCTCCTTTACAGAAAGGACCTTGGATAGTTCCGACAGAAAAAAATGAATTGACCCAGTTTTTGTCCTCTCACAACTTAATAAGCAAGGAAGAAAAGTGGATTGGAATTGCTCCATTTGCAGCTCACGAACCAAAAATTTGGGGGCTTAACAACATACAATCCTTAGTAAATGATTTGGTTAAGAAGAACTACAAAATATTTTTGTTTGGTGGTGGAAAGGAAGAAATCAAACAACTGGATGCTATACAAAATGAAGAAAATGGAGTGTATTCTGTAGCAGGAAAAATTCCATTTGACCAAGAATTAGCTTTGATGACAAAACTAGATGCTCTGGTTTGTATGGATTCTTCCAATATGCACTTTGGTTGTTTATTGGGTATAAAAGTAATTTCTATTTGGGGAGCTACTACTCCTCTTTTAGGGTTTTATCCATACGGAAATGAAGAATTTGTGGTTCAAGTTCCCGAAAAAGATAGAGCAAAATTGACTTTAACAGGCTATGGAAATAAAACTACAAAAAATGGTTATGAGTGGAAAGAAAACATTTCTTCGAAAAATATTTTGAGGTTTATTTCTTAACATCACACTGAAAGGGTACTTTTATGCAAAACCCTCTCAATGAAATATTTTTTCTTGCTGGCTTTACTTTTGACAGTCCAGGCGTATTCCCAACTTCCTCAATTCAAGCATTCAATGATTCATTCTGAGTGCAAAGGTGAAATCCCAGCGAAATTAAAAAATGGTGTACTCGCGAATGTAAGTATAGATTTAGCTAAGGATAAATCCGACTGGTATCTCAACAAAGATTTTTATCTACAAACTCAATACTACTTGAATTCACTTTTGAAAAGTGGTAAAGTTATTTTTGGTGATAAGATGAATGATTATGTGAATCAAGTTGCCAAAGATGTTCTCATCAAAAGTGGAAACGATTCGATAATTAATAAAATTGAGATTTTTATTTTGAAATCGAACAAAGTAAATGCTGTTGCGATGCAGGATGGTAGTATTTTTATTACAGTTGGATTACTCGCACAAATAGAAAACGAAGCTCAATTAGCTTTTACTTTGGCTCACGAAATCTCTCATGTTATATTAAAACACAATTTAGAATCATACAATGAGGTAAAACAAGAAGTGAAAAATTACAAACAATCCTCAGAAAATGTGAATGATGTAATAGAAAGGTTGAGTGATTATTCGAAACAAAAAGAACTAGAAGCAGACAGCCTTGGGTACACGATTTTTAGTAAAGCAGGCTATGACAGCGATGAAGCAATCAAAATGTTATATGTTTTGCTTTACTCTCATTTACCCTTCGATGAGTTACCGTTTTCATCTACTTTCTTTAATAAAGAAAACTACACACTTCCTTCCGACTATTTGAGCCTTGAAACGATGGGAGAAATATCAAACAATATTGATATTGACGACACCTACTCAACTCACCCAAACATTCAAAACAGAATTGAGGGTATGGAAAAATTAGAGGAAAATCCGAGTGGCATCACCCAATATTCTGGTGACTCTTTGTTTACTTATATCAATACAAAAGCAAGATTCGAAAACCAATACCTTAATCTAATCTCCAAAAACTTTTTTAGGGTAGTGTATGAATCTTATTTACTAAAATTACAATACCCAAACAACACCTATTTAGATGCATGTATCGCAAAAGGACTTTATGGTTTGTCTAAATTTAAAACCTATCCAGAAATTGCAACAAACAGCTCGTGGGAAAATGAAATTGAAGGAAACACAGAGTCCATCAAAAACATGTATAACAAAATGAGTCAGGAAGAATTGGCGACTTTGGCCATCAAAGCAATTTATGCATTGAAGGATCCAAACCTGAACTCTTATCTCTATGATTTGGTTTCGGATATGGTAGAAACTATGGAGTTTGACTACACTGATTTTATCGTTAAAGACAAACCAAAATCGGAAAAAACAATCCTAAAAGAGAAAAAAGAAAACGAAAGCTTTTTAGAATTAACGGATCAGGAGTACGAAAAACTGAGTAAAGTTGATAAAATCATTTATAAAAAGAAACTCAACAGAATCAACAATGAAAAAGAATTAGAAAAAATTAATTTAAGTACAGATGATTCGTATTTCCTATCTGGACTATACACAGAACTTACGGATACTACTTTGATCAATATGTTTGAAAAATCTATTTCGGTAAGAAAGAAGAACAAGGAGTTTGAAGAGTTTTACAACAGAATGAGTTATAAAAAGAAAGAAAGATACAACAGGAAACAAATCAAAAAAAATCTAAAAGAAAGCAAAGTAAACGCTGACTCGATTGTATTGATAGAACCATTTTACTATTCCGTGGACGACCGAAACTCAACTAAATTCAAAATTGAAGAATCCATTAAGAAAAAGGAAAGAATGGCGAAAGAAACAACTAGAATTCTGAAACAATATGACAAAACTGTATTAAATTTAAGCTATGTAAAATCTGATACACTTTCTACCGAAAGGCTAAATCAAGAATACGCTATCAAGGAATGGATGAACGAAAAAGAGGAAAATAGCGGTCATCATATTCTTCCTTTTAGCAAGCAAAAAGTGGATACCCTTTTTGAGCAATATGGTTATAAGTACATCTTAGAAACAGGAGTTTTTACTGCCAGAATAAAAAGTGATTGGTCTGTGGTTTGGAGTTCTATTTTAGTTTATCCAACGGTACCGCTGGCAATAGCTTATGCAATTACCCCAAAATACATCACCTACAAATATGCAACGCTATACGATACCAATGGAAATGAAGTATTGAGTAACGTATCGGAAGTAGTAAGAAAAGGAAATGGATCGTTAGACAGACTCTTTATCGAAGATTTTGTTAGAAAAATATCAGTAAAAAAATGAACAAACTAATACTAATCGGAGCATATTGCTCTCTCTCTATTTTTGGATTTTCTCAAAGTATTATCCACAATAAACTGACTGTGGAATTTGGAACCTCTATCGATGCTTTTGCATCTGCCGATAAATTTATGGATGAATTTTTCGATAATTCTTATAACAATTATAGAACTGAGCCCTATTTTGAAAGAATAAACCGACAGGCACTCGATTTGAGACTGAATATACAATACCGAATTGCTCGGAAGCTTAGTATTGAAATAGGAACTGCTACAAAAACCTATGAGAATAGGTTTAATTTCATTGTTTACAATGATTTTACAGGAAACTATGACAACACAAAGTTTAATTTTAGCCTTAAGAAACAAAGTATGAGCTTTGGACTGAATCTTTTCTTGGGAAATTCCTTAGCCCCACTTGGAACACATATTGGAGTTTTTTATGCAATTAATCAATTTACCCCAACTGATTTAGAAGAACACTATGGGTTTTTACAAAGAACTAAAACTCCAACCTACACTGGAGAAGAAATACCAAAATACGTAATACATCATTTGGGGTTAAAAGTTGGCTCTGTGTCAGCTATTTCAAAAAAAACCACCATATTTTTGAAATATGGAGCTACTTTTTCTTTGCCTATGAATCAGTTTATAAAAGACGATAACGTAACGATGAATTCTTATGAATCTTATCAGATAGGAGTAGCTAATCATGATGAATTTGGACTATTTGATCAATTAATAAAGAAAGAATACGCAAACCTATATCTTGGATTAGGCTTTATGTTTTAATCAATAATCTAACTGAAGTCCTCCAACTTCTTGAAGTTGCATTTCTTCATGGTTTCTTATCATTTTCATGGCTTCGTCCACGTAATAATACAAATCATTTCCTGGCAAAACTCCGAGTTTGGTATGTCGTCTGTCTCTCTTTTTTCCTAGTCGTACAACAATCATATTGTGATCTGGTATTACAGCAATGTATTGTCCCAAATGACCAATAAGGGAATAAAATGGTGTGTCATGGTTATAATCCAACCACAGAGAATATCCATAAATAGGCTGTTCTACCTGAGAAAAAGCACTCACATTTGGAGTTTTCATCAAAGCCACAAAACTGGAATCGATGAGTTGCTTTCCGTTCCATTTTCCATTTTGTAATATCAATTGGCCAAACTTGGCAAAATCTCTCACATTGGAATACACGCAACAATAAGCCTTTTCCATCCCATCAGGATTATCCAAAGCCCAGAATCCTGGTGATTTCATTCCCATCGGTTTCCAAAATTTTTCGGACAAATAGTCAGAAAGTGGCTCATCAACTGCTCTTCTTATAACAATTCCCAATAATTGAGTGACTCCAGATAAATATTCAAATTCTTTTCCCGATTCTTTCACAAATCCTCTGCTGAGTATTTGCTTTGTAATGTCTCTGCCATAATAGGCTTTTGCCGTGGGATTTAGAGGGAAATAGTAATTTTCGCTCCAATCGTATCCTGCGGTCATGGCTGATAAATCACCAACCGTGCACAATTCAGCAAGAGAATCGTCTTTTAATTCAGGTAAAAAGTCTGTGATAGGTTGATTCAAATTTTCTATAAACCCTTCCTCGATTGCTTTCCCAAGCAAAAGTGTCACCATTGTTTTTGATACAGAAAATGAGTTTGTTAAGCTCGTATCTGAATACCCATTAAAATAATGCTCATTCCAGATTTTACCATCTTTGACAATAAGAAACCCTGCAGATTGATAAGCTTCTAATTCAGCAAGTAAGGTGTCTGTTAGTGGAATCGAATTGTAATTGTCGCTCAATTCCCATTCCTGAATTTCTCCATTTGCAATCATTCGAGTGTCAAAATCTAATCTATCATCAATGTTTGCCGTTTTGTTGCCTTTGAGATAGGTTAACTGAACACCTCTAAAGATGTATTGATTGCCGGTAGCATAAATAAACACAACAGCTAAGCCGATTACAATAAAAAGTAGAATGGCAGTTCGTTTGAATAACTTGAAAATAAATTTCATAAAAAATGATTTCGGGTTTATCCAAATATAATGAATTAAAACAAAGAATAATCACATCAGAAATATTAACTCCAAAACGTGAACTGGATAGATATAGTTAACTATTTACTCAACCCCAGCAACCTTACATCAAAAACCAAAGAAGCCAACGGAGGAATTTTTCCGTGATCACCCATTAGTCCGTGAGCCAAGTAAAAAGGAATAATCATTTTTGCTCTGTCTCCTACTCTCATGTAGGCAACACCTTCATGAAGACCTTGTTCTACATTGTCCTTTTCAATTTGAAAAGGCCTAGGTCCAATTTCTTTTGAAGAATACAACTCGGTTCCATCGAGCAGCGAAATAGAATATTCTATCATGGCTTGCATTCCAGGTTCAGCTTTTTCACCATTTCCAGTTTTGTAAATAAGATAATGCAAACCCGATTCTGTTTGGGTCATGTCCCAGCTTTTTCGCTCAATAAATTGATGAATTAATTCTTGTTCTTCTTGATTCCAAGATTTATTCATATCTGCCGTTTCATTCGCACTTGGCACAAGCATAGTTTCTGGTTGTTGTGGTTCTTCTTGGCAGGAAAACAGAAAAACACAAGACACTAAAACAGCAACAATTCTATTCATGATTATTTGTTTAATTGAGACAAAAACGAAGGCAATTCCTTTTTTATTTTATCCACAGTTTCGATTACCGAAGTGTGGCTAGCACCACCCGCGGCATTGATGTGACCACCGCCACCAAAATGTTGTTTGGAGAACTCATTCACAGGAATATCTCCCTTGGATCGGAACGAAATTTTCACCAATTTATCGTCTTCTTTTACAAAAACAGCAATTTCAATCCCAAGGATAGAAAGCGCCATATTCACAAATCCTTCTGTGTGTCCTTTCTGAGTGTTGTGAGCAAGTAATTCCTCTTTGGTAAGACTAATTATTGCTGTTTTTATTTCGGGTAACACTTCTAGTTTATTGTTCAGTGTGTAACCCAACAAGGTTAATCTTTCGGGAGTATTCACATCAAAAATTGCTTCGTGAATTTGAGAATGAACGACTCCTTTTTGTATTAAATCTCCTGCAATTTGGTGAGTTTTGCTAGTGACAGACGAAAATCGGAAAGAACCTGTATCCGTAAGTATTCCTGTATAGATACAACTTCCCATTTCTGGATGAATGAGTTCACAATCACTTTTAGCTTCTATCAATTCGTACACCAATTGGCATGTGGAACAAGAAGAAGTATCAGAGAAAGTAAATTCTGCAAAATTATCGGGCTGTTGGTGATGATCTATCATTACTTTAGTAGCGCTGGCTTCTTTCAGCAACTGACCCAACTCCTTTCCTACTCTCGATTGTTCGTTGTAATCTAAATTAAAAATAACGTCAGCATTCGCTATCAATTCTTTTACTTTTTCTGGCTGTTTATCAAACAAAATAATGGATTCTGTTCCTTTCATCCAGTTCAAAAAATTAGGAAACCCATCAGGATGAATCACCTGCGAGTATATTCCTTTGGCTGCTAAATAATGGTGCAATGACAATGTAGAACCAATGGAATCTCCATCGGGACTTTTGTGTCCAAAAATCAGAATCGATTTGGCCGAGTCCAACACTTCAAAAAGTGAGTTTAGTTTTGCTGTTTCGTAAATTGGGTTTATCATACCCAAAAATACAGTTTTATTGAAGAGAAACCCTCTTGTAACTAAAAATTTCAGTTTACTTCGAACAAAATCAATTATTCAAAGTAAACTATTATTCATTTTTATTGGATTGCATCTAGCGCTAATCCAATTTCCTCGATTAAATCTTGTGCATTTTCCACACCTACTGACAACCTAACCAAGCTAGGCGAAATTCCAAATTTCACCTTGTCTTCGGGAGCAAGTCCAATGTGAGTCATACTTGCAGGATGCTGAGCCAAACTTTCTGTGCTTCCTAAGCTTACAGCTAACTTAATCACTTTTAAGTTATTCAAAAAAGTAAAAGCTTCTTTTTCTCCTCCTTTCACTTCAAAAGAAATCATGGCTCCTGGCGAATTATATTGCTTTTTGTAAATTTCATACGTTTTGGAGTTTTTATCTAAATTTCCTAAATAAAATAACTCTTTCACTTTTGGGTGAGTGCTCAAGAAATTAGCTACTTCAATCGCATTACTTTGTTGTTTTTCCATTCTTATCATAAGAGTTTCTAAACTACGAGATAGCAACCAACAAGTGTGAGGATTTGCCATATTTCCCAAGAATGTTCGCAAGGTTTTTACACGAATCATTAATTCTTCATTGGCAAGAACCGCTCCAGCAATCAAATCACTGTGACCCCCAATGTATTTTGTTGCAGAATACACAACTAAATCAGCTCCTAGCTCCATTGGATTAGACCAAATTGGCCCCATGTAAGTATTGTCTACAGTAAAAATTACATTCTCATCATTTGTTGCGCTAAATTCATTTGCTATTTCTTTGCACATAGCAATATCAATCAATGCATTTGTAGGATTTGCAGGAGTTTCTACAAATATATGAGTCAACTTATCTGCTTTACCGGTTTGTTTTATTTTTTCGATTACCTCATCTTTCGAATCTTTGGCATCAAAACATACTGTGTTTACTCCTATTTTATCTAAAAAATGGTGAATAAAATGATCCGTTCCACCATAATTTGGCGAGCTATACAACAGCAAATCACCAGGTTTCAGGAATTCCAACAAAACTGTTGTAATTGCCGACATTCCACTTTCAAAAATTGCGCTATCGTCACAGTTTCCCCACAACGACAATCTATTCTCAACTATTTCTAAGTTTGGATTATTTATTCGGCTATATATCAATCCTAAATTCTCATCCGCTTCTTTTTCTCTCAATCCATAAGCTACCTCAAAAAATGCCTTTCCTTCCTCAGCTGATTTAAAAACAAAAGTGGATGTCATAAAAATAGGTGGCTTTATTGCACCTTCTGATAACTCAGGCTTATAACCGTGAGACATCATTAAACTTTCTGGCTTGTAGTCTTTTGTTTCTTTCATTTTGCTGAGTATTAAATTGTGTTTACACAAAAATAAAACAAGAATTCTGTATTTCTGAATTAGAAATCGATTCCAGACTATTTTCCTAAAAAATATACTCAATGCAGTTAAATCAATATGATTTCATTACTTTTATGATAATATTCAGGAAAAATTCCCAAAATGAAATTAGATCCAATTGACAAAAAAATACTGGAATTATTGCAAAATGACTCTAAGCTGAACATCAAAGAAATTGCGGCTAAAATGAATTTAACAAAAACACCTGTTTACGAAAGGATTAAAAAATTAGAAAAATCTGGAGTAATTGACAAATATGTAGCTGTTGTAAATAGAGATAAACTAGATGCCAACATGGTTGTGTTTTGTACGGTCACTTTGGATAGTCAAAAACTAGAGCAAATAAATGTATTTAACGATGCTATTTCTAACATCCCGGAAGTTGTAGAATGTTATTTGATGGGAGGTTCCAATGATTTTTTATTAAAAGTTGTGGTCAAGGATTTGAACGAGTACCATTTGTTTTCTTCTGGAAAATTAGCTGCTTTGCCAAATTTAAGCCAGATACGAAGTACTTTTGTGCTCAATGAAATCAAAAAATCAACCGTATTTCCTATTGCATAGATAAGTAAAGATTAAAATATTCTCTTCTCTTCACCTTTGAGTAATCGTTGTATGTTTTTTGTGTGAGTAAGAACAATCAAAAGACTCATTACAATAGAAAATACAACTAATGAATTGTAAGATTCTGGAAAAACAAATCCTACAAACAAGGGAAAAGAAACAGCAGCCACCATGGATGAAAGCGATACGATTCTGGTTGAAAGCAACATTATAACAAACACTCCAAAACATGAAAACGAGGCTTCTACATGAAGTGCTATGATAATTCCTAAAGCTGTTGCAACACCTTTTCCACCTCTGAATCCAGCAAAAACTGGATAAATATGACCAATGATAGCAGCTACCCCAAATGTTATTTGTGTATTTACAGCTGGGTTTGATAAAAAACTTGGATAAAAGTGCCAAGCCAAAATATAGGCACAGAACCAACCTTTGATAACATCAAACAAAAGAACAGGAATTCCTGCTTTGGCACCCAAAACTCGAAAAGTATTGGTAGCTCCTGCATTTCCACTTCCAAAATCCCGTACGTCTTTTTGGTAGAAAATTTTCCCTACCCAAACTGCGGTTGGTATCGATCCCAAGAGGTAAGATATGAGAATACACGCAATAAATTCTACTGTCATATTAGTTTTTTTTAGTCCTCATCAAAACCATCTTCCTTTACAAAATTATCAAGAAACATATAAGGTTTGGACTTGGAAGAAATACCAAAATAAAACTCTTGTTGGTCCTTCTCACCTTTTATCTTCTTTTCTTTAGCTGGTATTGCTTCCAATAATTCCAAATAGGTTTTATCTGTAGAATAAGTTAATAATTCACCATTGAAGTAATCGAAATAATAAAATGAATTTTCTTTATGTTCAATCAAAAGAGCAAACTTATCACCCGATCTTCTTTTTTGAATCTGAACGTAAACCTTGCACCTTTTGTATAATTGATTTTCTCCAATTGTTGCCACATTTGCATTACCATTAGAAACAAAAGACTGTAAATCTTCGCTCCAATAAAAGTTCAGATCAAACAACGTGATTACACTCATTAGCTCTTCAGGTAATCGTGAAATTCGTCCTTTATTGAATAATTCATTATTGATTTGTTCTGATTTTGAGGGAGAAACTGTATTGTTCAAAAACAAATCGTAATTGGTTTTTTCCAATTTAAACATCTGCATGATTGGAGTATTTACTATTTCTGTACTCATTTGATTTGTAACCAATGTATTAAAAGGAAAGTCCACTTTCATAGTTCCGTTCATTTTAAGAACAGTATCTCTTAATGTATTGTAACTCATTTCTCCCACAACTTCTAGCGAAAACTGATCATTGGCTCCGAAAAGATTCAAAGTACCAATGGAATTAAAACTACAGTTTTCATTGTCGAAACTTATGTAATTTCCTGCAGCTTTGTTATTCACTAGTTTTTCCTTCGCTCCAATTTCAAACAAACCTTTGTCTTTGTTGTAAGATAAAAATCCTTCAGAAGGAGTTATCGCTTGGTCAGTTTCAAATTTCTTATCAGCAAGGAATGCAGTGTAGAAAGAAATCTCACCATCGTTATAAATCGTGGGTCCAGAAACTTTATCAGCAAATGATTCTCCTAATGGAATGATTATTTTGTTCGTATCTACGATTGCTTGAAATTCTATCCAATCTAGTTCTAGCTCCTTACAGTTAGTAATTACTTTGGTTAGTCCATCGTAGGTTGCACCAATGTCACTTCCTTTTATTAAAATATCTCCATAATATTTAAATTGTGGACTCAGGTAAAAGTTAGAATCCATTAAAATTTTTCCTTTTGCCTCAGTTATCCCTTCTATATTAGGTTCTATGTTGTCAAAAAACACCTTACTATTAATGGTAGGATCAGATGAAACGATGTAATTTCCATTGGCCAAATATTCTTTGCTTGAAAAAATACTAATTTCTGCTTTGGTAAAGTGATGATATTTATTAGTGAAATTGGCTAAAATTTGAGAATTATATAAGGTTCTCAGCTCTGCTTTTTCTTTAATTTTCAGTTTTCCACCATCCGGAATTATCCAAGAATCAGCAACTACGATGTACGGAATTTCTTGACATAAAAGGATATTGCTATCGACAAAGTAACTAGCAAATCCTGAGAAAAAACCTAGACCTTGATGTTCTTTGAGCGTTGATATAAAATTAGGTTTTAAGTTTTTATTCTCATCGTAATTTTGAAAATTAGCTGTATCAATTACCTTCTTAAAATCCATTTGATTTTTATCCATAAACCAATCAAATTCATCGGTTATTGCTGTAAACTTATTAGCCGGAAAATCAATTGTTGCAATTCCCGAATTGGCAATAAATTTACCGGTTCGTTTGTCAAAATCTAGGTCCATTTTCATGTTTTCAGCTTCCAAAGCAGGTGGATCATTTTCTTCTTCTCCATTTAGCGTAAAATTAGCCTTGTTGGCCTCCAATCCGTTTTGGGAGAATTCAAATTCTTTGGAGTTCACTTGAATTCGCTCAGAAGAAAAATCTCCTGTTCCCATCATACCTTCTTTTTGAAGCGCAATAGTACCATCGAATTGTGATTTTCCGTCACTATAAATATTCATGAACACATCTAAGTTTTTTGCTTTCCATATACCTTTTTGAGGTTGGAAAGTAATGAGACAATTGTCTGCTATTATTTCTGGAACACTTGGTAAAGTTTGAGATTTATTCGTGTACTGACCTGTTTTTGCCACCATTGAATCAGGGAAAAAAGTAATCTTACTTGAATAAGCCGAGGAAGTAATAAAACCAAATCTACCTTTTCCTATCAATCCTTCTCTATTTAACTTAAGATTATCGCTATAATCTGCATTTCCACTGTATATTTTTTCGGAAACCTTTTTTAGATCAAAACCTAAAACATAGTCATTCATCAAAGTAACGGAAGTAACAAATGGTGGGAAAATTTCTGAAGTGTAAATGCTACCGTCAAATTTTAAACTTTCATTAGAAAATGTCAACAAACTATCCATGTCAAAAGGCACTGCCTCAAAATAAAAACTAGTAGTGTCGTAAATACCACCCAAAATTTCGGATTGATTGTAGTAAATCCTTGGAGAATTATTAACCGACAAAATAGGATATTCATCGTATCCTTTCTTAATTCCAGAACGGTTGGAAGTGGAGTTGATCACGATTTTCCCTTCCACATTATTCAGTTTGGATAAAAGTCGAACTTGAGCAGACTGAATAGAATCATGCATGGAATACACTCTGAATCTCAATGAGTCTAGTTTCAAGAAATTAAGCGTATATTCCTGATAATCAAACTCCAAATTCGAACCAAAACATTCAGTTCTTCCTGCATTGATGACTCCATCAAACACCAAGCTTCTATTTTTGTTTACAATAATTTGCCCTTGTTTTGGATAAACTCGAACGAATTGCTTTTTACTCAAATCAAAATTTCTAATCCCTTCGATAGTCAGGCTTAAACTTTTTAAATCGATTGTTCCGTTTTTGCTTTTTGCACTAGAACGTATCCATACATCGTCATAATCTCCCTCTTTGCTCGAAGAAATAAAATAAGGTTCGGCTCTGGCTGTAATAATAATTTCATTTTTATCTTTCGAGTATTCAATAAGTCCTTTGTTTGCCATTTTAGATAAATAAGGTAACAAATCGTCTAACAGCACTTTGTTGTAAGATGCAAAATCGGACATAGACAACGGTGTGTCATTCTCTCCACCTCCTTGAAATTCGAGGAGTGATTTTAATAAATTGGTGTTTCCTAAGCTAAAAGAATTAAACTCAGCTCTACTGAAATAATTAACTGACTCAAAAGTTGCAATGCTTTCGCCCATAGATTCGAAAGAGCCTAATTCCAGAAAATCGTTTCCCTCTTGCCATACAATTCTACCTACATGAAATGCCATTTGGTGATAAGAACTCACGAATGGATAGTCAACACTGGATTTTTCATTTTTAAAAACCGTCAATTCCTTTTCATCAATAGAATAATTTACATCGCACTGATTTTGAGTAATGGTATTGGAATTCGCTAAAAAAAATGTGACTTTCGCTTTTCTACTTTTTATTTTATTTTGGAAAATATCTACATTTTTTGATTCAATTTTTGCAAACGGCTTATTTTTTCTCAAAATAGTTATACTTGCTGTATTTCTTCCGCTTGCACCTCCTTTAAAACTTGCACCAACCAATGTAAATTCTCCCGTATAATCTACGCTAGGAGCTATTTCTTTCAAAGTGATTTCTTGATTGTAGGAAGTAAATTCTGGATATCGAACGGCCTCTATTTCTCGAAATGTAACTACTTTTTCGCGTAGTTTTCCAAACTCAGGGTTTTTGAAATATGGTGAATGCAATAAGACTGAATCGGCATCATATCCAGCAGTTTTCATGTTAATTCTGTAGGAAGATAACTGGGCAAAGGTTTTATCTTTTGGAAATTCTACTCTTTCCCAAGTGACAGTTCCGGCAGTTCCAAAAAAGGATTGAGTCGTGATATTAAAATCTCCGCTTGCTTTGTAAATGACAGAGCTATCGTTTTTGGAAAAAGCAACCACTTTTGCATTTTTTAACTTTACAAAACCTCCGTTTTTTTCGTAAAAAGAATAGCTTCCGTTTATTCTCCAGGTCACCGAAGTGCTTTGAGAAAGAATTAATTCCTTAAAAAATGGATCAGAAAACTCTATAAAATCATCAAATCTTCTGGTATTCCTTGCTTCTAGAAGTTTGGCAACAACTCCCGACCAATTGTCAAATCCCTGAGAAGAGTAATTAGAACTTGCTCCAAAACTAGCAATTGACGAGAAATAATGAAGAAAATGTGGCCTTAACTTAACTTTTTTCTTAATCATTTTATTCGCCAAAGAAATAATAAGTTGCCTTTGAGATTCTGGGTAAACTTCCCATATTTTTTCCAAATCCTTGGCATATTCTTTAGCCAATGATTTGTCATATTCTTCGATGAAATTTTTCACTTCTTCGGGAAAATCCGCAGAAACAGAACTAAATTCACTCATCTGCGAAAAAACAGATGAAAAGAAAACGACAAAGAATAGAGTAAGAAAGTTTTTCATGGTTTTTTGGTTTTACAAGAACTTAACGTTTCTTAAACTGAACCATTGCCCATCCTTCGCGTTCTTGTTGATTTATATATTCTAGCCCATTTTTGTTAGCCGTTTCTGTAAGGATATCCACATCAGAAGTATAAAAACCACTCATGTAAATGGTAGAATTTGGTTTCATGCTAGCAATGTATTTGTGCATGTCATTCGTCAGGATATTCCGATTGATATTAGCCAAAACGATGTCGTATTTTTCTAACTCAGTTAGTAATTCCGCTCCGCCTTCTTCAACTCTTATTATTTTACAATCGTTTAGCTCTAAATTATCAATCGTATTTTTGTAAGCCCATTCATCAATATCTATTGCCACAGCTTCTTTACAACCAAGTTTCTCAGCCAATATGGCCAAAATTCCTGTTCCTGACCCCATATCCAATACCGATTTATTTTCAAAATCTATGCCAAACATTTCGCTCATTATCAAATAAGTAGTTTGGTGGTGACCCGTTCCAAAAGACATTTGTGGATTGATAATAATTTCTTGTTTGAACCCATCCTCTTTTTCGTGAAATGGAGCTCGTATGATGCAATTTTTATCAATATAAATAGGCGAAAAACTACTTTCCCATTGAGCATTCCAATTTTCGTCTTCTATTTCGGTAAACGAAAATTCTAATTCAGTCTGAATCGTGGACAAAACTTCCTTTACCTTATTTTCATCAAACAAGGGTTTTTGGATATAAGCCTCTACTCTATTTTCAGTTTGCTCAAAACTCTCAAACTCTATCTCGGCAAGGTAAGTAATAAGAATTTCGCTCCAAGGAATTGGTTCAGAAAGTGTAAATTGACATTGAATGTAATTCATACTAAAATGCGTTAATGATTTGAATAAATGATTCTACTTCCAAAGATGCTCCTCCTATCAATCCTCCATCGATATCTGGTTGTTCAAATAGTTCTTTGGCATTGGTTGAATTACAACTTCCTCCATAAAGAATTGAAATTGAATCAGCAACATCTTGATTAAATTGTTCTGCAAGTATAGTTCTAATGAAAGCATGCATTTCCTGAGCCTGATTGCTCGTTGCAGTTTCTCCTGTTCCAATAGCCCACACAGGTTCGTAAGCAATTACCACTTGTTTTATTTCTTCTTCTTTTAAATGAAAAAGCCCTTCGGAGATTTGTGATTTTACCAAATCAAAGTGTTTCTCTTTCTTTCGGTGTTCCAACTCTTCTCCACAGCAAAAAATTGGCTTCAATTGATTCTCTATCAACCTATTTACTTTTTGAGCCAATACCTCGTTCGATTCTTTAAAATAGGCTCTTCTTTCTGAATGCCCTACCAAACAATAATGTAGATTTTCGCTGTCGTAATCAAAATCTCTCAACATTGCTGCAGAAATTTCTCCTGTATATGCTCCGTTATTAAATTGGGAACAGTTTTGAGCACCAATTTTTATATCCCAATCTGGCATACTTATCATGGTATCCAAATAAATAGATGCTGGTAAAATAATGATTTCTGCATCACTTTCTATTTCATTTTTACGCGAATTAAAATTTACGATGTAGTTGATTACTTCCTCATCCAACAAATTCATTTTCCAGTTTCCTGCTACAAGCTTTTTTCTCATATTCTTTTCTAATAATTAGTGAATAGTTATTTGTTGTTTGTTGTTACTAATAATAAATTCTCAAATTTTATTTATAAACCATGTATACTTTTGTATGTATCAATTTGATTTTCAATTATTTTCAATTGATTATCGTTGGTCATTTTTCCGCTTTCATCCAACAAGCCATCGATTCCTGATAGCAATACTTTGTTAGAAAACACTTCTACTTTTACGTGATTTAACACCGTAGTAAACTGACTTAATCCCACAATGTTACCTGCCCTTCCCGAAGCTACACCAACCAGCATTGCCGATTTATGATTGAAATATTTCGGTGAGATTCCATCCATAAATAATTTTATCGCTCCTGTAAAAGATCCATTGTACTCAGGAATTACAAAAACAAAATGTTTTATATCTGAAACGTAATTTTGAATTACTTGCTCTACCTCTTGAGTGTGATTACTGTACATATTGGATACAAAATCGCTTGACAACTCTGCCAAGTCAAGTACTTGACTTGCCAATCCTTTTTCTTTTATTAAGTTTTGGTATAACCTAGCCACTTTTGCTGAGTTGCTATTCTTTCTGTTTGTACCTGATATTATTGTTATCATTTAGTTTTTTTAGTTTGTTTCGATTTCATAAGCTATGCTGACCTCTTATGTTGAGTTTATCAAAATATGACTTAGTAACTCTATTAATTAAAATATTACTAGAGAATACTTTAGTAAAATATTCTCGGTGAGATCCTGATTCCACAGCTTGGGGACAGGATAACAAGTTTTGGTGTTCTTTTTTAAATAATTATTGAACCAATCACGTCTGAATTGCCCCAACATTATATCTTTCGGTTATCGGTGCATGATTTGCTGCTTCAATTCCCATTGAAATGACTTTTCTTGTTTCTAAAGGATCTATAATTGCATCAATCCATAATCTTGAAGCTGCATAGTAAGGATTTATTTGGCTGTCGTATTTGTTTTTAATATTATCAAAGATCTCTTTTTCTTTGGCTGCGGTAATTTTTTCTCCCTTTTTCTTCAATGAAGCAACTTCTATTTGAACCAATACTTTAGCTGCTTGAGCTCCTCCCATAACAGCAATTTCAGCTGTTGGCCAACCTACAATTAATCTTGGGTCATAAGCTTTTCCACACATTGCATAATCACCAGCTCCATAGCTATTCCCCATAACTATGGTAAATTTAGGAACTACAGAATTAGCCATTGCACTTACTAATTTCGCTCCATCTTTTATGATTCCTCCATGTTCTGAAGCACTTCCAACCATAAATCCTGTTACGTCTTTCAAGAACACCAAGGGAATTTTCTTTTGGTTACAATTCATAATGAATCGGGCTGCTTTATCAGCCGAATCGGAATAAATAACACCTCCAAACTGAACACCAGTCTTCTTGGATTTCACAATTTTTCTTTGATTTGCCACAATTCCAACTGCCCAACCATCAATTCTGGCATATCCTGTTACAATCGTTTGACCGTAATCAGCTTTAAATTCGTCAAATTCTGAATTATCAACCAATCTGTGAATGATATCTCTTACTTCATAAGGCTTGGTTCTTTCTTCTGGGAATAATCCGTAAATTTCTTCTTCCTTTAATTTTGGTTTTGCGGATTCTTTTCTGTCAAAACCTGCTTTATCAAAATCTCCAATTTTATCCATCAAATTACGGATAGTTTGAAGGCAATCTTCATCATCTTTGCTTTTGTAATCGCATACTCCCGAAATACTCGTGTGAGTAGTTGCTCCGCCAAGTGTTTCGTTGTCAATGGATTCGCCAATGGCAGCTTTCACCAAATAACTTCCTGCCAAGAAAATAGACCCCGTTTTATCTACAATCAACGATTCGTCACTCATGATAGGTAAATAAGCTCCTCCAGCAACACAACTTCCCATAACGGCAGCAATTTGCACAATTCCCATCGAACTCATTCGAGCGTTGTTTCTGAAAATTCTACCAAAGTGTTCTTTATCAGGAAAAATCTCGTCTTGCATCGGAAGAAAAACTCCTGCGCTATCTACCAAGTAAATAATTGGCAATCGATTTTCCATGGCAATTTCTTGTGCTCTCAAGTTTTTTTTGGCTGCAATTGGAAACCAAGCTCCAGCCTTTACAGTTGCATCATTTGCTACAACAATACATTGTTTTCCAGCAACATAACCAATTTTGATTACTACACCTCCACTTGGACAACCTCCGTATTCTTCATACATTCCATCAGCCACAAAAGCACCAATCTCTTGTCGAGGAGAATCCTTATCGAGTAACAATTCTATTCTTTCTCTTGCTGTAAGTTTCCCTTTGGCATGATGTTTATCTATACTTTTCTGTCCACCACCTAGCTTTATTGCGGCAAGCTTTCTTTCCATTTTGGAAATTAAAAGCTTCATGGAGTCTTCGTTTTTATTAAATGTAATATCCTGTTTTTCCATCAATTAACTTGTTTGTTCTCTCATTTTTAGTGAGGCAAGGATTCAAGTTTTAAAAATACCGTTTTAATTGATAATTAACAATGAATAACAGAGATTTGTTGGTGAATTCATTCGTATATTGTGTTGATTTTAATTCTCAATTTCACATCTTTCATTTATGGAAAATGGAAATCTTTATATTCCAAATCAAGTTTGGAATAACGGAGGAGTAAAAATTACCCTAAAATCTTTCCGAAAGTTCTAAAAATTAGTTTAATGTCACCCAAAAAACTTTGATTTTCAATATACTGAATGTTCAATTCCAGTTTTGTTGACATTATTACCTCAACGTATTCTTTTTCAGGATTTTCTGAATTTCCTAAGATTTCATTTTCATTGATAAATTCAATAGAAGCCAAATCGGTTAATCCCGGGCGAACAGAGAGCACTTTTAATTGCTCCTTTGAATACAAATTCACATATTTTGGCACTTCTGGTCTTGGTCCCACAATGCTCATTTCTCCTTTTATTACATTGAGTAATTGCGGGATTTCATCCAATTTGAATTTTCTTAATAGTGATCCTACACCCGTTATTCTAGAATCATTATCGCCAATTGTCAATTGCCCCGACTTGTCAGAATCAGGTTTCATTGTTCTAAATTTCAATAACTTAAACTCTTTGCTGTTTTTGCCCACTCGGATTTGAGTATAAAAAACTCCTCCTCTACTTGTTGAAACAACGACAAGGGAAATGATGAACAAAATTGGACATAAAATCACAAGTCCAACCAAAGAAGAAAGTATATCAAAAAGTCTTTTTATCAAAATAATATTTTTGTGATGTAAAGGTAATAGAATTTAAAATTTTACGAATTCAAAAGCCAATTCTCTATCATCTGAAGCCCATTTGGTGTCAATACCGATTCGGGGTGAAACTGAATTCCGATGCAATTGTAGTGGTTGTGGGAAAAGGCCATGTTTGTAAAGTCATCTGAAGTGTAGCCAATTTCTCGCATTGTATTTGGCCAATCCTTTATTGCCCAGGAATGATAGCGACCAACCTCCTGAATCTCAAACATTCCCTTGAATAAATAATGAGAATTATCTATTTCTATTTGGGAGGAAACTCCATGATGTACTTCGGACAAATTGATTAGTTTGGCTCCAAAAAATTCGGCTAAAGCCTGATGACCCAAACAAACTCCTAGAATTGGCTTAGTAGCAAAATAGGTTTCTATTACTTGAATAAGTTTTCCTGCATATTTTGGAAGTCCCGGCCCCGGAGACAATATTATTTTATCATACTTCTCGAGTTCTTCCATATCAAATTCATCGTTTCGTTTCACGGTAACCTCAGCTCCCAATGACTCCACATAATGAACCAAATTGTAGGTGAATGAATCGTAATTATCAACAATGAATATCTGCATAGAAGTAGTACTGAATTGCCTGCAAATGTATCATTAATTTGAAGAATTTGGAAGTTCTACAAAAAAAGTAGTACCTACATTCTTTTGGGATTCCAACCAGATTTTTCCATTGTTGTTAATCGCAATATTCTTGCAGATGTTCAATCCTAATCCCACTCCATGCAAAAATGTCTCGGAATCCCCTTGAGCAAAAAGATTAAACACTTTGTTCTGATTTTCTTTTGAAATCCCTATTCCATTGTCCGAAACAGAAAGATTTGTTTTGTTAGAATTTGATTCAATTTTTACTTGTATTTTCAATTTTCTACTTGGCTCTCTGTACTTAAAACTGTTTTCTATTAAATTGTTCAACAACTGTTTTATCTCGTGGTAATTTCCATACAGTGCCTTGTGGGTTATTTGAGTATCAAATTCATAATCAACATTTTGATGAGTTTTCGTAATGTTCTTTTCTATTTCCGAAATCAATTGTTTAAGATTTATTGATTCGTGCTGAATGTAACTGAGGTTTTTTGTTTTGGCAGAGACCAATAAAAACTCAATAAATTCATTCATTTTGTTACATTCTTCCAGCACTTCTGTCAATTCGCTACTGTTTGTTTTGGTGATTTCTATGTCCTCCAAAAGTCT
>ENA-OUOG01000144-OUOG01000144.1-marine-metagenome-genome-assembly--contig:-NODE-144-length-88262-cov-6.276861_pt1 | contig 88262 bp, 49 predicted proteins | sample MGYA00248635_ERZ508505 | MGnify/ENA primary metagenome ERZ508505 (study PRJEB26176, sample SAMN06267871) | marine metagenome | isolation source: Saanich Inlet, British Columbia, Canada | place: Pacific... | reverse complement strand
TCGAGCTTCGCGAGAAGATGCACCGCGTGATGGCGCGCGTCGCGCAGCGGGCGGTGGTCGGCGCGTTCGAGCGGTGGCGCGAAGCCGCCACGGAGCTCATCGAGCTTCGCGAGAAGATGCACCGCGTGATGGCTCGTCTCGCCATGCGCGCCGTTTCCGGCGCGTTTGAGAAATGGCGCGCCGCCGCGACGGAGGGCAACTCGCTCCGCGCCAAGGCGGAGAAGGTGGTGGCGCGCCTGGCGATGCGCGCGGTGTCGGGCGCGATGTTCCGCTGGAAGGAGTTCGTGGAGGAGACCAAGCACATGCGCGGCCTGCTGCAGCGCGCCTCGCTCGCGCTGACCAAGCGGTGCATGGTGAGCGCGTTTGCGATTTGGAAGGAGAAGATGGATGAGGCGGCGGAGGCGCTGGCGACGGCGCAGCGCGTCATCGGCCGGGTGAAGTACGGCTCCGCCTGGGCCAAGTGGCGCGAGAAGGTTGCCGACGCCAACGAGCACCGCGAGCTCATGCACAAGGCTGCCAACTTCATCGTGAACCGCACCATGAGCTCGACCTTCTACACGTGGCGCGAAAACGCGGAGACTGTCGCGGAGATGCGCTTTAAGGTTGCCGGGTTCGTCGCCCGCGTCGCCAACAAAGAGATGTCGGCGGCGTGGGAGAAGTGGCAAAACTTCCTGGATGACCAGGAGGAGGCGCGCGACGCCGCCGAGCGCGCGATGCGCTGGTGGGCGAACAAGGAGATGCGCGCCGCGTTTGAGCGGTGGTTCGAGGCGCTCGAGAGCGCGCGCGCCGCGCGCTCGGCGCTGCGTTTCTTCACGCACAGGGAACTCTCCAAGGCGTTTTCGCGGTGGAGCGAGTTCGTGGAGAGCAAGCTCGAGCACGAGGAGAAGATGCGCGCCGCGCTCGCGCGCTTCGCTAACCGCGCGCTCTCCACCGCGTGGACGCGGTGGCTGGATTTCTGCGAGGAGTGCGAGACGACGAGGCGCGCGCTGTCGTACTTCACCAACGGCACGCTGCTCCGCGCGCTTCAGACGTGGTCCGAGCGCGTGCTCGAGGCTGGCGAGGAGAAGGCGCGCACGTACAAGGCGATTCGCTTCATGCAGCAGGGCGCGCTGCGCGGCGCGTTCACGCGCTGGGAGGAGTTCGCGACGGAGTCCGTGGAGCTGCGCGAGAAGCTGACGCGCGCGGTTTCGCGCTTCGCCAAAAAGGCGCTCTTCGCCGCGTTCGCGCACTGGCGATCGCTCGTGCGGGACAAGGCGGCGGCGATGGAGATTCTTTCGCGGGCGTTGACCAAGCTGCACAACCGCGTCAAGGCGTCGGCGTTCGAGCGGTGGGCGGAGATTGTGGAAGATCTGCGTCAGAAGGAGGAGGTTGTGGGCAAGATCCTGTACAAGATTTTGTTCCGCGCGCTCCGCGGCGCGTTTGACCGCTGGTCGGAGTTTGCCGCCGAGAGAGCCGAGCTCCGCGCGAAGATGGAGAAGGCGATGGCGCGGCTCAAGAACCGCGCGGCGAGCGGCGCGTTTGCGACGTGGCGAGGCGAGGTTGAGCAGATCTTGGAAGATCGCGCGGCGGCGGCGAAGGCGGTGGGCCACTTTTTCCAGTCGGCGGTGCGCGTCGCGTGGCGCGGCTGGGTCGCCGTCGTCGAGCGCCGCCGCGAGAACCGCGAGTTCACCACCAGGGCGCTGGTGCTGTACGCCATGAACGTCCAGGGCAAGGCGTTTCGGCGGTGGCGCGAAGCCGCCGAGGAGCTCGCCGAGATTCGCGAGAAGCTCGACGTCGCCGTGCGGCGCATGTCGCGCCGCGCGCTCGCCGGCGCGTTCGGCCGCTGGTCGGAATGGCTCGAGGACGTCCTGGAGATGCGCGAGAAGCTAGCGCTTGCGCTGGAGCGCATGGGCAAGCGCGCGATGCACGCGGCGTTCGACACGTGGGCGCAGGTTTCGGCGGTTGAGGCGGAGCGCCGCCGCATCCTGATCGCGCACGTCGCCAAGCGCATGAACAAGAGCCTCGGCGTGGTTTTCGCGGAGTGGCGCGACCACGTCGAGTTTGAGCTGCGCATGCGGCACGTGCTGGACAAAGCCGTGCGCCTGATGGGCAACCGCCAGCGCACCGCGGCGTGGGCCCGCTGGCGGGAGAAAGTGGACGAGGGGCGCGCGGTGAAGATGGCGATGCGCAAGTTTGTGTACGGCGCGCAGGCGCACGCCTTTGCGCGCTGGCGCGAATTTTACGCGGACGTGCTGACGCTCCGCCGCATCGCGAGCGCGATGGCGCACGCCGATCGCCAGTCGCTGCGCCGGTGCGTGGACAAGTGGGTGGCGTTCGTGGACGGCGAGCTGGATCTGAAGGAGAAGTACAAGACGGCGGCGCTCAAGTTTTTCGGCAACGTCAAGCAGAAGTGCTTCGCCGAGTGGGTCAAGTACACCGTCACCATGCTGCGCGTCAAGCAGCTCATGGGCAACGGCTTGCGCCGTCAGGCGAAGCGCGCGCTCCGCGCGTGGTCCGAGGAGGCGACGGTGGCGAAGGCTTTGCGCACGAAGAGCGCGTTTCTGCAGGAGAACTCCGCCGCCGGCGTCGGCCGCCGCGCGTTTCGCATCTGGATCGCCACCATGCGCGGCGTGCGTCACTGGCGCGTGCGGCACTCGCGTTGGGCGTTTGCCACGTGGCTGGAGTCGGAGCAGCGGCGCAAGGAGGAGGCGATGCGCGAGGCGAAGCTCGCGCTGGTGGTGAAGCGGCTCATGTTCGGCAACCTGGCGCGCGTCTTCGCGGGATGGCGGCTCATCCCGCAGCGCAACAAGCGCTTCTTCCGCAAGCAGCAGGCTTTAAAGCGCGCCGTCGCCGCCGGGGACGATACCATCAAACGCAAGCGCAAGGCGCTCGTGGCGACGGCGTGGCGCGGGTGGCGATACCAGATGGTGGACCAGGAGAAGATGGCGCTCGTGAAGAAAATGCTGAGCAAGCGCCTCGGCGCCGCCAAGGGCACGTTCCTCGGGCGCTGGTGGACGTACGTGGAGTACCGCCGTTCAAAGCTGCAGAAGTTCGCCTCCGCCAAGGAGACGCACGCGCGGATGCGCCGGCGCGCGGCGTTTGCGCGCTGGGCGGAGGCGACGCGCGTCGCCGAGGCGGAGCTTGACGCGAAGCTCGCCAAGGCGATGGAGTTTGCTTTCGGCGCGACGCTCGCGGTCACCGTCGGCAAGTGGCGCGCGGTGGTCGCCGAGTCGAAGAAGAAGAAGATGGCCATGCAGAGGATCGCGGCTCTGCTCACGGGCTTCGGCCTGGAGAACTTGGCCGTTCACGTCTTGAGCGCGTGGCTCGAGTTGGCGCGCGAGCGCAAAAAGAGCGCGGCGCGCGCGTTGTTCGCCGATCAACACCGCCGCGCCAAGATGCTGGACGCGGCGTTTCTCTCCTGGAAGGTTCAGTCGCAGCCTCTGCGCGAGGCGGATTACCTCAAGGCGATCGGCGGCAACGCGGACGACATCTGGGACCGGGACTTCGACGACCGCGGCGACCCCACGGAGCTGCACGCGCAGACGCTGGTGCGCCGGACGCGCGCGTTGTTCGATGGGCGCAACCCCGACTTGGACGACGAGACTCTTGAGGATCTGGAGGCGATTCGGCTCGCCACGCCAAACGCGTCGAAAAGCGCGGCGGCGAAGGGTATGCTTTCGCGCGTGCGATCGCGCGCGGCGAGTCTGGCGTCGTCGCCGGTGTCGACGGCGCGCGCCAGCGCGGTGGACTCCGACTCGGACGACGACGACGCGCGGGAGCGTCGGTCGCGCACGCCAATCGGCGCGGGTGTCGGCGGGCGGCCATCCGCGCGGCCGCCGGCGTCGAGCGCCGTCGTGGGCGCCGCGTTTTGCGGCGAGTGCGGCGCTAAGTTCGCGACGAAGAAGAAGTTCTGCTCCGAATGCGGCGAGCGGCTGTGACTCGTGTGCTTGTTATTAACTTGTTATTCATACATCGCTCGGAAGTTGTGATGGCGATCGCGGCGGTGAATCGATGGACTCTCTCTCGCGCGTCCTCGCGGTCTCCGTCTCGCGCCGCGAGGATTTTTCCTCTCGGCGTCTTTCGCGTCTGTCGCTCGATCGGACGCGAATTCTTCTCTCCCTTTCTTCCGGAATCCGAAACGGATGAAAAAACGCCAAGCCAAAAAAAGTCAACGGCTAAAAACCGAAACGAAAGTCGCTCCGTTGACCGCGAGCACACCGAGCCGCGCGGAGCCCGGCGCGCGGAGGCGAGGGCGCCTGGAGCGGAGCGTGGCGGGTGCTGTACGGGCGGATCCGAGGCCCCCGCGTGCTGCGCGACGACAGCGGGGACTGACGTGATCCCCGCGGAGCGCGCGACGTCTTTCGATTCCGCGGCCGGAACTCGTGACGGCATTCGATTCCGCGGCCGGTCCGAGACGATGATGGACGAGCGCGAGCGCGCGCGGCGTCAGCAGGTGGCGGAGACCAAGAGGCGCCAGCGGAAGTTTGAAGAGAGAGCCAAGGCGCGAGAGATGGCGGAAGCGGACATGGTACGTCCCGCGACGCGCGCGTGTACCTCCCGTCTCCGTCCCGGCGCCCGTTTCGCCAACCCCGAGACAACGACTAACCGAATCCTCCTCGGCGCGTCCGTGTCCCCGTCCCCGCGCGCCCCGCAGGCGAAGCGAGTGCTTCAGGAGCGCAAAGCGAAGCGCGAGGCGGCCACGAGGGCGATTCACGAGCCTTCCGCGACCCCTTCCCCCGGCGTCCCGGGCGCGCGGTTCGGGGCGCTTCGGAAAGGTACCGGCGTCGCGGGCGCGTTCGGGCGCAAGGGTCTCCCCACGCGCGTGGACGAAAATAATGGCGCGGAGACTCGCGAGCGCCCCGCGACCACCGCGTTCGGCAGCCGCGTGCGTCCCTCGCGTCCCCGGGACTGGAGCGCACGCGCGGGGAACGACCTGCCCAACATGCCGTCCCGGCGTCCCTCCTGGTCGGCGTCGTCGCGCGGCGGGGACGACGACGCGTCCGAGAGTGCGTGGTCGTCCCGGCCGTCCAGCCGGCGGAGCTCGAAGAGCGCCTTCACGCCGTTCGAGCGCGAGCGTCCCGGGGACGCCGCGCACCGCATCCGCGCGTTCCTGAACGACAGGAACGTGAGCGGCGCGAGGCCCGCGGGGTTCGCGGGGTCCAAGGCGGACGCGTCGCCGGCGGCGCCGTGGCGCCTGCTTAAAGCCAACGCGGCGGCGGATCTCGGCGCCATGCTGGGCGAGCTCGACCCCGACCCCGAGAAGGACCCTTCCTCGTCGGCGCGACGGAACGGAGAGGAAGCGGGGAGCATCAGCATCGACCACTCTCTGCTCGAGGTCCCCGAGGACCCCGAGGAAAAGTACGAGCGCGAGGCTAAGGCTGCGGCGGCGCGCGCCGCCGCAGCCGAGGCGAAGGCGCGCGCTGAGGCGACCAAGGCGAAGCGCGATTCGCGTCCGACGCTCGCGGCGCGCGCGGACGGAACCGCGTCCGATCCGCTCGATCGCGGCGGTCGTCTCTCGAGCTCCTCTCGTGACTTCAAGGTCGGCTCCCTTCGCGCCGGAACCCGAAATCCCGTTTCGCCCCTTCGGCGCCCGTCGTCGCCGGTGGAGGACTCGGCGCAGCCCTCGCCGACGACGGCGCACGAGGATGACGACGCCGTGCGCACCGTGCGCGACAGCCTCGAGCTGGACGACGACGGGGCGGCGGAGCCGAGACGATCGGTTTCGCGCGCGCGCGTCTGGCGCGAGGGCGACGACGTCAGTGGCGAGGATTCGGACTCGGAGGACGAGGCGCCGACCCTTGCGGAGGCTCGCGCGGCGATGGCCGCGGCGGAGCGCGGAGGCGACGGGAGACTTTCGAGCGCCTCGACGAAAGATGCCGTGAACCTGAACCTCTTCCGGGACAGCCTCGCGGAGCTCCCCGCGGGCGCGACGACGTCCGCGGCGGTGGCGGAGCTCGTGAGCTCGGTCAACGGCGTGCTGGACAGCATCGACACGTTCCGAGCCATCGAGCGCGGCGTGGACGAACACGAGCGCGACGACGACCGCGAGACGTTCGAGGGCAGGCGCATCGCGGACATGCGCACGGGCAAGTTCCGGATGCAGGCGGACGAGACGGGGATCGTGCCCGAGTTTTACGGGGCTCCGGAGGCGAGCGGGACGCGCGAGACGTCGCCGACGCCGCCGCCGCCTTCTTCCGAGCGCGAAACGGTCGAGCCCGAGGCGTACCGCGTGCCTCCTGAAACGCGTCACGCCGCCGCTTCCGCGGCGCCGGAGACGCCCGAGACGCTCGGAACGACGGCAAGCTCGACGCGAATCGCGGAGGCGGTTCCAAAGTTTGTCCCCGCCGCGCCGATCCCCGCGCGCTCGTCCCCGCCCCCCGGGAACATCCCCGTGGCGACCCCGATCGCGGTCACGCGCGAGGGCGCCATGCGGCTCGTGCGCGCGGGCATCCCGCTCCCGGACGCGTACAAGGCGGTCCTGGGCGAGGCGCCGCCGCGGCGAGCGCCGGAGGCTGTTCCGGCGGCGGCGGCGATTCCGGCGGCGGCGGCTGTGCCGTCGGCGGGCGCGTACTTCCCCGTGCCCCGCTCGGCGCGCCCCGCGCCTCCGCCGGCGACGCCTCCCACGGCGTCGCCTGCGGTCGGCGGGTACGCGCAGAAGCTCGAGCCCCGGCCCGCGTCGGAAAAGTCGGCGCGCCGCCGCGCGAGCCCGACTGTTTCTGAGCGAAACGGCGAAAAGGCGCGCGCGGTGGCGGAGCGCGAACTGAAACTGGAGGGTTCGTACGCCGTCGCCGCCGACGAGGCGGCGTCGCGTCGCCGCCGCGAGGCGCGGCGTCTGGCGGCGATCGAGGCCGAGGCGCGCGAGGCGCGCGCGGAAGAGGCGGCCGCGGCGGCCGCGGCGGCGCGGCGCGCGCGCGCGGACTCGGCGAGGGACAGACACAACACGGTGTTCGCGCCGCCGCCTTTCGGCGACCGCCGCGGCGCGAGGAGACGCGACGACGCGAAGACGTTTTTCGAACCTTCGCCGCCGCCTTCGACGACGCCTCGCGCGCTCGGCGCAAAGACGGTGACGCCTCACGGTCGTCGGCAGACGCGCGTGCGTTTCGCGGAGACGCCCGAGGGACGCGCGGCTCGAGAACTTCTGGGTGACGAGGAGCGTGGAACGAACCGCGCGCCCCTCGGCGAGCGGTTCGTGAACCGCATGCTCGCCGCCGGCGGTCGGGCGCCCACGTCTTTGTCGACGGAGGAGGCGAAGCTCCTCGCGTCCATACGGAGACTGGACGCGCGACGCGGCGACGGGGATCCCGAAGCGTTCGGTACCTTTTCGGACTTGGACGGCGGAGACGCGTTCGCGTCCCGAAGGAGCGTGGAAGAGGCGGCGCTGCTGGCATCGCTGGCGCGCCTGAACGGCGAGCTCGTGTCGCCCTCGTCCGGGGGGACGCGCGAGGGGGACGGGAAAAGCGTTTTTCCCGTCGCGCGACAAAAGCGCGAGCTCGAGCCGCGACGCCGGGACGACGGTTTTTTCGTATCGCAGCGGCCGTCTCACGAGCCTCCTCCTCGCTACGTGTCCCCCGCGGAGTTCCCGGCGGGCGTGAAGCCGCGCCCGCGCCGCCCGGCGCGCGAGCCCAACCGCGTGCCGCAGAGGCGGTGGACGCCGCCCGACCGCGACGCCGGGCCCGTGCTTGACGAGTGGGGCGCGCCGCCGCCGCGCATTGAGACGTCTCCGGCGGGACACGCTCCGCGCCGGGGCGTTTCCGCGGCGCCCCTCGTGAAGAAGAGGATGAACGTGGGGTACGTGCCCCCGAACGCGAGGGCGGCGTCCGCGCGGAGGGGGACGCACGTCAGGGACAGCGGAGGCGTCATCTCGGGAAGGATCACGGATTATTTTTAATACCCACCTCAGAGACGTACGATTCGTACAGTACAGCCGTTTCGTGTTCGAAGCGCGCGACGACGAACGCGAACTCCGGTAAAATTTCTTTCGGCCGGCCGCGTCCTTCCAACGGTGCCGAAAATGTCCTCGTCATTGCCATTGCTCGGGCCGCGGGGCGTCGCGCTCCATCGATGGAGCGCGGGGTGTCGAGCGCCGAGGGCGTCGGCGCCGTGGACGGCGGGAGCGCCGTGGCGGACGAGATGGATGAGATGCAGTTCTCGGGTACGTCCCGCTCGACCCGGCGAACGCGACGATTGAATTGACTCGGCCTTCGCCATTTTGCCGTTCCGACACGCACGCGCCCGCCCGCCTCGCGCGCTTCGCCTGACACCTTCTGACGTCCACCCTCTCTTCCCCGCCGCCGTTCTCGCAGAGACGTTCGTTCGCAAGATGGAGGCGGCGCAGACCAAGCTGTGGCGCGCCGTGCGCCGGGAGGTGTCTCGCGCGTCTCGCGTCGGCCCGTCCGATTCCTCCGCCGCGAGCGTCTCGAGCGGCGACGACGCCGACCTGAGCCCCGAGTTCGTCGCCACCGCACACGCGGTGAACGCCGCGCTGGCGCGCGCGGTCGCGGACGAGGTGGAGGAGCAGCTCACTGACGTGCTCATGTGCCTCGGTGAGGAGTCCACCAAGGCGCGCATCCTAGAGCACGCCTTGACGCGTTTCGACGTGCACGTCCCGAGGTTGCTGCGCGAAGCGGGGTACTCTCCCGAAAACTCTCCGCCCGGCTCGCGCGGCGCGTCGCCCGCCGCGCGCGACGCGGCGGCGCGCGACTCGCCGTTCTCCGGGGATATCCCCGGGGACGGGGACGACCTGATGTACGCGCATCTGCTCCCTCCCGGGTTGAAACGAAGTGGCGAACAGGGGCGAAAAGCGGCGAGAAACGAAGACGTCTCGCCCGAGCCGGGACTCGCCGCGCTCCGCGCGCTGAGCGCGGCGCGCCGCCGGGGACCGTCCCCCGACGCGCCTTTGTTCCAAGCCGTCGCCAAACGCGAGACCGAGACCGAAACCGAAACCGGGGGCACGAAGCGCACGCCCAGCGGTGAGAGAGGTGGCGAGACCGAAAGGGAACCCGAGGCGTTCGCGAACGAAAGGTTCGGTTCGTCCGAGCCGCCTTCGCCCGTGGAGGCGGTCGCCGCCGAGGCGCGCGCGGCGGCGAGCGCCGCGCTCTCGGACGTCGAAGGCGCGTTTCGTTCGTTCGACGTCGAACCCGAACCCGAACCGATCGAACCTTTGCCCGCCGCGAGGACACGCGATACGGACAAAAAGGAAAAGGCTGCGGGACTGGACACACCCCCGGAGGAGGAGGGCGCGCGCCCCGCTGTGCTCTCCGAGGACTGGGACACGAGCGAGGAGGACGAGGACGACGCCGACGAGGACGACCTCGGGTACTCTTCGTTTTCTTCCGAGTCGTCGCGCGGCGGTCTCGCGGCGTCGCGCGCCGCGTATTACGTCACGGACGCGCCTGATGACGTGCGCGAGGTGTCTCGCCGAGCGCGCCAGCGCGCACGCGCGCGCCTCGAGGTGGGCCAGGGCGTGGGCCCGAACATCCTCGAGGGGTACTACGGGCGGGACGGGCGCCGCGGCGGAGACGCGTACGCGACGCGCGGCGAAACCGAAACCGAAATCGCACCCGGAGCTTCTTCTTCGTCGTTTCCGGCTCGCGGCGCGTTCGGGTTCGTCGCCGACGAGGACGGCGAGTCGCGGTCGGTGATCTACGCGGAAGGGAGCGTCCCGGGTCAAGCCTTGGCTCCCGGCGTGCTGAGTCCGGACCGATCGCGGATCCCGGATCCCGGGGACGGCGTGATCCCGGGGACGGCGCGCGGCGCGTCCCCGGGGACGGGGACGGATGTCGGCTCGGCGCTGTTCCGGCGCGTCGCGGGGACGGTTCGCGCCGCCGCGCGCGTCGCGCGGCCGGCGCTCATGACCATGCCCGTGCGCCAGAGGCACTGGATGGAGATTTACGAGTCCACGTTCTAGACGTGCGAGGGTGGAAGTAGATTGTAGTTCACGTCGCGAGCCGCCGACGGAGTCGCGGCGCGCGGTACGGAAGAAACGAATCTTCTCGTCGCTTGTCGTCATGAGACTGATGAGGAGTGACTCGTCGTCTCTTGAAAAAACCCGCCGACGCGAGAGACGATCACGCGTCCGCATTCGGAAGCGCGCCGCGCGACGCACGGGTAGTCCTTCGGACGCGGGTAGGTCGAAGGGCGTCGCGAGCATGTCGGGGCCGCAGTTTTGGGAGTCGCTCGCGTCCAAGACGGGAAGGGCGGTGTGGTTTCCCAACATCCCCCTGCGTCTGGTCGCCCCATCCCCCGAGGCGGCTGCGAAAGGGTTGGACGTGGTGACGTTCATCACCGTGCCGAAGACGTCGAAGACGGAGGTGAGGAACCTGCTGCGCTCGGTGTACAATATCGGGGTGGAAAGGGTGCACACGGCGAACTACGAGGGGAAGAAGAAGCGGCAGGGGAACCACTTCTACCACCGACCGGACTACAAGAAGGTGTACGTGAAGCTCAGCGAGCGGTGGTATCCCCCGAAGGGATTCGCGATCCAGGCCATCGACGGGGACGTGGAGAAGGGACACAAGCCCAAGACGTCGCCGGTCAAGAGCGGGTTGAAGCCGTACTGGCTCCGGAACGAGCACGACGGAGACGGAGAGCGGTGATCCTAGACGCGCATGCCGCCTTAGCTAGAGACCAGCGTAGCCTTGAGATCTTTGCTCTCGAGAAAAACCTCGCGACTGCGCACGCCCAAGGACACAAAACTTGACGGTTGACGGCGACGCGACCGCCAGCGAGAGGCTAAAAAAAAGGTTTTTCCAAAACTTCGCGAGACGCGCGAGAGACCGGGAAGACGACGCGAGACGAAACCGACACCGTCTGGTCTCTCGTTTTCACAAATGACGTTTACGTTCACAAGCAAGGGTGTCTACTCGTCGCCGAGCTCGGTGGGCTCGGTGGGCTCCGCCGCCTCCGGGAGACGCGCGATAAAAAAACGTCTCCTCCGCCGGCGGAGTCGCGAGCGCGTCGGCGGCGGATGAGGGTGGCAAAAAAGTCATCCGGCGCCGCGCGTCTCTCCGTCGCTCTCTTTTTTTTCTCTCACTGGCACGCCTGGATGCGGTTGCGGATCACCTCGCGCTGCTCCGCGGAGCAGTGCGGCACGCACGCGCGCAGCAGGTCGCGGGGCAGGTCCAGGCCACCTGGGGGGTCGCCCGCCGCCGCCTTCTCCGCCGCCGCCGCTTTTCTGTCCCCGGATTTGACGGCGGCGACAAAGCGCTCCAGCGCGGCGAGGTGCGCGTCCATCACGCCGAACAGCGCGGTGAAGCAGTCGGACCACTCCGGGGAGCTGTCGTAGTCGGCGCCCAGGATGCCGAGCCGCGAGCCCTGCTCCAGCACGGCGGTGATCAGCGCCGCCAGCGAGGCGCCCGGGCCAGAAGCAGACGCCAGCGAAGGCGTCGAGGAGGCTCCGCGCGAAACCACCGCGTCGGCGAGCGCCTCGATGGCGGACGCCGTGGCGTTGTGCGGCAACGACGCCAAAGCCGCCGCCGCCTCGCGCGCGAGCGCGGCGGCGCTGTCTTCGCCTTCGTCGGCGTTTGTTCCCGCCGCCAGCGCGGCCGCGGCCGCGGCCTTCTCCCCCGCCACCAGCATCGCCGGCGCGTGGCGCATCACCGCCCACGTGAGCGACGCCGCCGCCGCGCACCCCGGCCGGAGCCGGGGCAGGAGCTTGGCGAGCATCACGCGGCCCTTGTGCAGCGCGGTGAGGCTGTCGAAGACGGCGTCCGAGTCCCCGCGCTTCCTCGCCTGCGGCGTGAGCACGGGCGCCGCGGGGAGCCTGATTGTGCCCGCCAGGCCCTCCAGCAGGAAGTCTCGGCGGCGGGCCATCGCCGCCGGCGCCTCGGCGGCGATGCCCTCCTCCACCTGCCGGTCGATGTCGTCGACGTCCAGGAGCAGGCACATCCCGTCCTCAATCATGATGCGCGCGGCGAGGAGCGGCTCCTGCTCGAGGCGGCGGCCGCCGCCGAGCGTGCCGTCGGACTCGTCGCGGCCGGCGGCGCCCTTCGCGGCGCCGTCGCCCTTCATGTCCACGATGGGCTTGGGCGCGCGGATGTTGGAGAAGGGCACGCGCCCGAGACCCTCCAGCGTGACAAACGCGGTGGGCGCGCGCGCCTCCTTGGCTTGCGGCGCGACGTCGCGCAACGTCTCCGGCGCGAAAGGTTCGCGCAGCTTCGACTTGTTGGTCACCGAGAGCCAGTTTTGGTAGTAGTAGTCGTGCTCGTACGCCGAGCGGTCCAGCGGGTGCGTCGCCGCCCACTGGATGCGCAAAATCTGCTCGATCTCATCCGAGGTCATGAGTTTCGCCGAGCGGTTGCGGTGGTTGTGGCGTTGGTTCCCGTGCGACGTTCGCGCGCGAGTCTCGCGACGGCCGCCGCCGTCATTCCCGCGACCGCGCGCGCCGCGGTCGTTCCCGCCGAACGAGCCGTCCCAGTCCTCCAGCACGCGCTCATCCTCCGCGGTCATCAGCACGCCGGGCATGCCCGGAACCTCCCGCGGGCCGCCCCGAGAGCCGCGACCTTTCGAGCCGTTCTCGAGCGGCGCATCCGCCCACTCGGGAACGTCGCTGTACCCGCCGCCGGCGTCGGCGCCGGGGGGGGGGAAGCGGGGATCGCCCCCCGGCGGGTACCCGCGGGGAGGCGGGGGCCCGCCCATCCCCGGGGGCGGCGGCCCCCCGGGGGGAGGGGGGAAGCCCCCCATGCCCGGGGGCGGCCCGCGCGGCGCCATGTGCGCGGGGGGAGGGGGGATGCCCCGGAGCATGCTCGCGGGGGGCATGGGCGGCCCCCCCGTGGGCGGCCCTCCGCGCTGCTGCTGCTGGAACTGCTGCTGGAACTGCAGGCGCTCGGCTTCGAACGCGGCTTGCCTCTGCTGGAACGGAGACAGCGCGCCCGTGTTCGGCGCGGCGGCAGCGCCCATCAGGTCCTGGGGACGCACCAAGTTGGCGCGGCTGGGAGGCTGATGCGTGAGGTAGCTCGAGGATTCGGAATCCACGATGTTCATGGTGCTGGCGAAGATGTCCCCCATGTCGCGCGAGCTGGGGATGTCCACCTCCTCCACCTTGTCGATGTTGAGGGTGGAGAGGTCATCCTCCAGGTCGCCACCCAGCTCCTCGCCGTCCTCCAGGCCGCCGAAGAAACCGGCCTCCGCGGGTTTCGGTTCGGCCGCGCCGAAAAAACCGCTGCGCGTTCGGACATCGAGACGGGGCAGGAAGAAAATCGGGAGGGCACCGGTCAGGATCGCGAGACGCGGGGGTTGCCGCGGGGACGCGATCGGGAGGTCACAGCGCGACGCGAGCGTGGCGTGGCGACGCGCGCCGTGCTGGATCGGATCGCGGGTGTGAAACGGAACCTCGACGCGCGATCTCGGTCTGGAAAAACCCCGGCGCGCGTGACGACGATCGATCGGATCGACGCGCGGGCGATCCCGAGTGCGCCGAACGTGGGAAGCGCGTCGATCGCGCGCGGGCACTCACGTCGCGCCGAACATCTCGTTCGAGTCTCGTCCACTCCAGTCGCTCGGGTTCGCGTGCGCTCGCCGGTCTGTGCGCGGCGCGAGGCCTGCGCAGTCGGCTGTGCCCGCGCGCGCGGCGCACCTTTCCAGAATCAAAGCGCCGACAAACAGTCAGTTTTTGGTTTCTTTCGGTTTCGCGCCGGAGACTCGCGCCCGGCGCAACGCGTTTTGACCGAACCGCGTTTCGAGAAGGGAAGACGAAGGCGCTTTTTTTGTAAAAACATCTCAGCTACGACGCGAGCAGGAACGCCACGACGTCCGACAGACTCACCACCCCCTCCACCACGCCGGTCGCCGCGTCCACCGCCACCAGCCTCCGCACGCCCGGGAGCGCGAGCGCCTCCACGACGGCGCGGAGCGAGTCCGCGCGCGTGCACGTGTGCGCTCGCGGCGAAGGCAAAACTCCGTGCTGTTTCATCTGGTGCAGCGGAGGCAGTCCCGCGGCCTGCGCGCCCACCGCCTGGGCGGCGGCCTGCGCGGCGGCCGCCTGCGCCGCCGCCGCCGCCTGCGCCTCCGCCGAGGGCGCGCGCCCCACAGCGAGCGCCTGCGCGACGGTGAACTCGCTCAGCGCCACGCGGCGGTACGTGTGGTTGGCGGCGAGCAAGATCACATCCGCTCGCGCGTACACATCCACCAGCCTCCCGTGCTCATCCGTCACGGGCAGCGCGCCGCAGCCGGGCATCATCTCGAACGCGCTCGCCACGGAGCTCGTGGGAAGCAACGTCTTGAGAGGCGCGAGACCGGGAAGAGTGGAAACACCCTGCACGTTGTTTGCGGTTTCGCCGTTTCCGACCGATCTGCCCGCGCCGCGCGTCGGGTCCCCGCCGCCGCCGGGCTGATCAGGCGCGCCGCGGAACCCGCCGAGCGCGTGGGTCCACGTGCCGATGGGGAGCGCGCCGATGGGCTGCGCGAAGAGGGGCAGCGCGGAGGGCACGCCCCGGAAGTGGCGGACCAGGCACGCGAGCACCTCCGCGAGGTTGGTCAGGTGCAGCAGCTGAGGCACCGCGTACGCGCTCCGCGGTTCCAAGGTTCCCGCGCGCGTCCCGTCTCCCCCCTCGCCGGCGTCGATCTGCCCGTCAAGCGTCTGCGCGCTCCCCGAGGGCGTCTGCCCGCGGGGCGCGTTCGCGCCGAAGGAGAGCACCGGCGCCATCGCGAGCCTCCCCTGCAGCAGCGTCAGCGAGACGAGGTGCAGCGAGTCCTCCGGGCGCACGGAGACGAGCGGCGCGGGCGGTTTCCCCTCGTCGCTTTTGCTTTGCCGCACGGCGGCGATGGTGTGCGCGTCGAGCTCCTGCTCGCTCACCGCCGCCGCCGCCAGGTCGGGACCGATGATCTGCGTGATGTCGATGAAGTCTCCCGCGCTGAGCATGCCCACGAACGCCTGCGCGCGCTCGTCCCACAGCGGCGCGGCGGTGATGCCCTGCTCGTAGCACGCGTGGAACGCGCGTCTGACGGGAAGCTCGGTGTCTAGCACGACGACTTTGTTTGACTCGGGGATGAGCTCGTACGCCGTGTGCCTCTGCAGAAACTCCAAAACGCGCGCGCGGCTGGCGTCTGATTGACTCGACCCCGACCCGTCGGCGTGCGTGCCGACGCCGACGCCCTTCACCCCCATCGCGTTTGTCATGTTACTCACGTGGGCTGGCTTCGCGAACCCGTCCACGTCGCGCTTGATCTGCATCTGACCCATAGAAGCCACCCAGTCCATCCCGCCGCCGCCGCCGTTTTCGCTTCGACGGCGGCCGCGCGAGGAATGCGCCGGCGCGTCATCCGCCGCCGGGGAATGCTGCGGGATGGGAATGCCCTGCTGCTGTGTCACGCCGAGGCCCTGTTCGTTGACGGTCCCCGGCTTCTTGACGAACAGCCAGTTGTTGACGTTCCCGAGCGGGTCCTGGATGAACGCCTGGTTCTCGTCGTGGCGCCACTCGCCGTCCACGATGAACTTGTACTGGTGGTACCCCGGGGGGAGATTGCACACCACCGCGAAAACCTGGGCGCCCCCGGGGGTGGGCTCGGGCGCCATCGGGACGGTCTCCAGCCAGTTCGTGAACGAACCGCACAGATGCACCTGCGAGTTGACGGGCGAGATCAAGGGGGGGGGATTCAGAACCGGGGCCGGGAACCGGGGGGTCCGCGGCGAATTGAGGCGACGCACGGGTGATGGATTAAACCCGCGTGGCCGAAAAACCAACAAAGGTGGCGATCCGCGCGGGTCGCACCTGCTTGCCGCCGTGCGCCCACACGAACCGCGTGGGGAACACCATCTGCTCGTATATCGCCTGCTGTGCCATGGCGGCCGGGCCGCTCTCCGCGGGAGCGTCCGTCGTGCGCCGCGCACGCGTGCAGTCGTGGGGGGCTCAAGCCAAAAAGGCATAAATCTGACTCGGATGGCTTTCTTTTTGTGCAGGGCGATTTCCGGCCGACGCGTTCCCGCGCGCGCCCGCGTCAGGGTATGGGTTTCAGTCTGGAATCGAGATTGTCCGGCGCCACCGCGCGGCGCCCGCACTCGTCGGCGCGCGATCGTCGGACCGAACGCGGTACGCCGGTTCGGAGCACCCCCGCGTTTCGCGTCTGTCGGAGTCGACACGCTCGGGCTCGTGAGACGAGCGCACGCGGCGGCGAGCGTTCGGTGATCTCCCGCGTCGCAGGCGCGCCGGTGAGGCCACGGCTTGGTGCGCGACGGCGTCATGTTCTTCCACATCAACCTGGAGAAGAACATCGTCCTGGAGCCGCGGCACTTCGGGAAGAACCTGCAGGAGGTGTTGCGGGAGAAGCTCAAGAACGAGGTGCGTCCAAAGGTCGATCGGCAAAGTCGGTCGTGACGCGCGATCGACGAACCCTAAGAAGATGCGCGGCGCACGAAACGAGACCGGCGTTCGGATCGGATCGGCCTTTCCGCCGCGACGCGGAGCGAACGCGCGCGCCCGTCGTCCGCTTCGAAAATCCGCCTCCCTTCACTGACGACATCGTCCCGTCTTTTTTGTCTCGTCCTCACGAATCCACGCACATTCTCACTCTGTGTCGACATCAGGTTGAGGGTTCTTGCACCGGTCGGCACGGGTTCATCGTGATGGTGACGCAGATCAACCGCGTGAGCGAGGGGATGGTGACGGACGACGGCACGGCGCGCGCTAAGTACCACGTGGAGTACGGGTGCATCGCGTTCCGCCCGTTCAAGGGCGAAGTTCTGGACGCGACTGTGACGCAGGTGAACAAGTTCGGGTTCTTCGCCGAGGCGGGGCCCCTGAACCTGTTCGTGTCCAACCAGCTCATCGAGGATGACATGGCGTTCGAGAGCGTCGGCGAGAACAAGTACGTGAGCTCGGACCAGACGGTGGAGATCAAGAAGGACGCGGAGGTGCGCGTGCGCGTGGTGGGCATGCGCATCGACGCCTCGGAGATCTTCTGCATCGCGACCATCAAGGAGGACTACCTCGGGGTCATCGGGGACCCGCAGGGGGACCTCTGAGTCGCTCTAAGGCGCGAGTGGAAGTCCGAGGGGACCGACGCGACGAGGCGCGCGTATGACGCGCGCTTTGGAAATTTTACAGTAACTACAGTAGGACTAAAACGACGTTCGGTCGCACCGAACCTGACTGCTAGCTAATAGACTACGCTTTCCCCAGCACTTTGTTTATCTCCGCCTTGACAGTCTCCCTGTGAATCTGCATGGCGGTCTTGCCGTCGAGCGCGCGCTCGATGTCCAAATCGCACCCGGCGTCGCGCAGGACGTTGAGACACTCCGTTTCGTTCTCGGCGGCGGCGAACATCGCCGCGCTCATGTTTGCGTTTTTGGTGACAAAGTTTTTGTTCGCGCCGTTTGCCAACGCGACGCGGACGCACTCCACGTGGCCCTCCTTCGCCGCCTCCAAAAGGCACGTGCGCCCGTACCCGTTCTGCGTCTCGGTGGACGCGCCGCCCACCGTGAGGAGCACCTCGAGGACAGAGGCGTGGCCTCTCGCCGCCGCCTCCACGGCGATGGCTCTTCCGTTGCCGTACGCCAAACCCAGGTCGGCGCCTCGCTCGAGCAACAAGCGCAACGTGCCGTCTTGTCCCGCGTGCGCGGCTCGCTGCGCGGCGGTTCGGACCTGCGCGCCCACGATGGCGCGTGTCGACGCGTCCAGCTCGCTGCTCGCGCCCACGCCGCCCCCGTAGGACGAGTCGAGCAGGTCACGCAATCCCGCGACGTCACCCTTGGTCGCGAGCTCGACGATGAGCTGGCCGCTCCCGGGAGCGCCCGAGCCGTGGAACGCGCCTCTCGCGGGCGCCGGCCCGCGACGGGCGCACAGGCGAGCCGGGGACGGGAAGCGCAGACCCGGCGCTCGCGCGGGGAACGCCGCGCGCATCGCGTCCGGGGCGTCGAACGCGCGTCCGCCACGGACGAACGCGCGTGCCCTTGTGTTCCGGAAGACACGACTGAAGCGCGCGAAGCGGCACGAACTGTTTTTATGAAATTTTTTGGTAACTGCGGGGAAACCCTTGGCTTTCCGTGGTACGTACCTATACTCGCAACACGGCGCCCCCCCGCGGAACCCATACCTCTCACACCATCTCCGCCATTTCCACGGACGCGCGCCGAGTATGCACCTCCCCTGCTCCCGCGCGGTTGATGATCTGCAGCCGCGCGGTGAGCTCCCTGTGATCCCGCGCGCGCCGGAGCGCCAGCGCGGCCATGCGGATCTCGTCCAGCGCCATGCCGCGCGGGTCGCGCGACGAGAGACTCGCGAGCGCGGCTTCCAGCCTTTGGCGATCGCGCGGGCGCCTCCTGAGCTGCCGCAGCGCCAAGAGGCCGTCCCCGTCGAACCCGAGCACAGGGTCGAGAGGAACCTCGTCCACGATGTCGAAGTTGGGCAATACGTAAAGACGCGGATGATGCTCCGCGTCGTCGCGTCGGCGACTCGGAAATCGCGACCCGGAAAGCGCCGCCTCCTTCCCGTCCTTCTGCTCCTCGGAGGGACACGCCATCGCCGCGGCGAGCTCGCCGTCCGGCATCACCGCCTGCACGATGGCGAGCCTCTCTGCGCCGTCCGTGCCCAAAATCCACGCCACGTTCCGCTCCATGTCCTGCAGATCCAAACGCGAAGCCTCGTCCGCCTCCTCCATCAGCGAAAGCAAATCGGCGAGCGCCTTCTCCCGCGCCTTGTGTTTCGCGCGCCGCGCGCCGCGGCACGTCGCCGCGCCGAAGAGCGCCACCGCGAGGAAAAAACATAACCCGACGATTTGGACCCACGAACCAAGCGAGAAGCTCTCCTGAACGCCGTCGGGCGCGCGCGCGCGCCGGCCGCAGGGTAAAGGCTGGCGAAGGAAGGCGGGACGAGGCGTCAGCGAAACGATTTTTTTTTTTTTTCTTGTGCACACTCGACGGTGGCCGGTCGAGCGAGATGTGCCAGACATGCCAAGAGGGTGGGTCGCGAGATTCGGGAGAAAACTACGAAAACGCTCTTCTCGTCGACGGCTCCGTCCGACGCACCTGTCCTTCGGCGTCCGGGTCGTCCAGGCAAGGGCACGACTCCGCGTTGTTATAGTATTCGCTAGCCTCCCATTCCAAACACCGGCGCTCGATCGAGTTGTCCAGGTAGGACCCGCCCGCCCCGTCCAACGAGCTCGTGTCCATGGCGACCGGCCGATGGGTGTGGTAATCTCTCGTGTTCGAAAGGACAACGACGACAAGTGCGACCCTCGAAGAAGTCTTCGACGTCGCCGCACTCGGCGTTGAGAAGCCACGCTCCGAGAGAACCGCGCGTGTCACGCCCGACGACACCTCCGGTACGTCGTCGGCCGCTCGACCGACCACGCGACCGCGACACGAAGTGAACGGGGAGGCGACGACGTGGTCGAAGTTTACGCTCGAGCGGTTTTCCCAAAGATTTTCGGTCGACAAAGGACTCCGTTTCGTTTCGGTGGCGGGTTGACGCATCTGATTGTCAACTCGGTTGTTGAAGAACTGGACTCACCCAGACGCTCCCCGCGCGCGAGACGCCGGCGCATGCACCGCGGCCTCGCGGTGCCTTTCTCGAGTCTCGCGAGGCGCCTCACCACGGCGCTCGTCGTTCGTCCCGCGCACGCCACTGGCGCCGTCCCCGGGGTGTCGAAATCGCCGTCGCATCTCGGAATGCGCCCCCGACGCGCCTCGATGCCGCCGAACAAACGCGCGCGACCCGCGCCGGGGGCGTCCCCCCCCGCGTCCCCTGCGACCCCGGGTAAGGCGACCGCGGCGAAACGCTCGAGAACGTCCAGACCCGGCGTGAAGCCCGAGGCGAACGATTCCTCCGCTTTGTCCTTCGGCGAGGTGCGAGACGTTCGCGCGGCGTTGGCGGCGATGTCCGCGCGCGACCCGGTGCTCGCGGGGCTCATCACCGAGGCTGGCGTTCTGCCTCGCATCGCGCAGTGCCAGGCGGCGCGCGCCGCGACGCACGAGCCCCACCGCGCGTTCCGCGCGCTCGCGCGAGCCATCGTGTTCCAGCAGTTGCACGGCGCCGCCGCGGCGACCATCTTTTCCCGCGTCGCCGCGTTGGCGGGCGCCGAGGCGGACGCGACGCGGCTCACTCCGGAGTCCATTCTCGCGGCGGACGAGACGCGCCTGCGCGCGTGCGGTCTCTCGCAGCGCAAGCTGGAGTACCTTCGCGGACTCGCGGAGGCGTTCACCGCGGCGCCCGAGGGCGGGGGGCTCGGTGACGCCGCGCTGGAATCGGCGAGCGACGCCGACGCGCGCGCCGCGCTCGTCGCGCTTCGCGGCGTCGGCCCTTGGACCGTGGACATGTTCTCCATGTTTCACCTGAACCGCGCGGACGTGCTTCCCGTGGGGGACTTCGGCGTGCGTAAGGGCATGATGCTGGCGTACGGCCTAAACGCCATGCCTTCGCCGGCGAAGATGGAGGCCATCGCCGAGAACTGGCGCCCGACGCGAACGCTCGCCAGCTTCTACATGTGGCACGCGGCGGACGCGGCGAAAAAAGAAAAACACACCCCCGAGACGAAGGGAAACAAGTCGTGAACGAAAACGCGCAAAGCGCGCGTCGCGTTCGTTCGTCTCGGGGTTTCTTCGCGTCGGGCGGTGGTCGTTTTCGTGTTCGTTCCGTGGGGTATATCTGATGTTGTAGTACTACGTGGCCGTGCTTAGTCCACGTACTGCGCCGTGTCGTGCGCTCGCGTCGGCGCCGGAATATCGGTCGTTCGCGGAGCGCTTCGAGCGCGTCTCGGCGAACGCGAAACGTTCGCCGTTTCCGCGCCGAAACGAATCCTCTCTCGGCACACCGACGTGCGTCGCGCTTCGAACCGTCGTTTTTCGGTGGCGTCTCGATAAAACACGCGCGCTCGCGGCAGTGTGACGAGCGCGTCCGAAAACCGAGCGAAGATGTCCACGTCGGTGATGCTCCCCTCGATGGCGCTCGCGTCCGCCGCGTCCTTCGCCGGCCCTCGCCGAAGCGCCCTCCGCGGACGCGCGGTCGTTCCCCGGGCGGTCTCCGAGAAGGCCGAGGATGACGTGGCGTCGTCTTCCGGCACGCCGTCTCGCCGCGGGGTGTTGTTCGGGTCCCTCGCCGCCGCGATCGCGCTCCCCGCGGTCGCCGCGACGGAAGCCAGGCCGATGTCCCCCGTGGACGCGTTCATCACGCTGATGGACGGGCGGGACGCGCTGACCGCGGCGATGGAGCTGAGGGGCACTGAGGGGGGCAAGCGCATGCGGATCAAAAATCTGCTCCCCCGATACAGCGACAAGGCGAAGACGATGACCGCCGCGTTGCCCGCGGCGGCGGTCGCCGCGTTCGGCGAGGTGGTCGCCGAGGACGGGACCACCAGCCTGCCTCCCGCGAGGATGGGCACGATGGAGGACATCCTGATCGGCGCGAAGAACCTGGCGACGCTCGCCGCGTACGTCAAAGAGGATCGGCCGTTCGAGGATGCCGACATTCCGCAGGACACCTTCGCCATCGCAGCGCGCGCCGTGGACGACCTGCTGGCGAGCGGGAGCGAGGAGGACGTGCGTAAGGCCTCGGCGGAGCGGTGCCGGCGGCTTCTGGCGAAGGCGGCGGACATGGACGAGATGCGCACGTTCGCGTCGTCCCCCGTCTGCAACAACATCTGAGCCGAGAGACGCGGACGCGAGATATAGGCATTTTTTTTTCGGAATTTTGAGCCACTCGGCGCGCGCGCGCGTAGACGGAGAGTATTTTAGACGACCAATCGACGCGAAAGCCTCCCGACTCCTACAATCGTTCTTCACGCATCCATCCTCTAGCTAGAGGCGTCTCGTGTCATCCGAGACTCCGCTCATGCCGCGCACTGCGCTCACTGCTGAGGAGGGAACCCGCCCATGTCTGGCATGCCGGCGCCGGCGCCGGCGGCGCCAGGGAACATCGTGGCGAGCTTCATGAACACGTTCATGATTTCCGGGTCGTTCTGGTACTTCATGATGTTGTTGGGGTTCGACGAGCAGTCCATCACCGCCTGCTGGATCTTGGGGTTCTGGAACGCCATCGCGAGCTCGGGGTCGCCCATCAGTTTCTGGATCGCGTCCTGCGGGGTCATGCCCATCGCCGCGAACTGCTCCTGCACCTCCGGCGAGTTCACATCCGGCATGCCGCTCGCGAAATCGCCGCCGCCGCCCGCTTTCATCTGCGCCATGATGCCCTTGAGCTGGTCCTTGTACATCGGGTTCGTGAGCAGCATCTCGAACGTCTCGGGGTTGCGCATCATCTCAGGCAGGTACGGGTACATCATCTCCTGCATCTGCGGGTTGCGCAGCATCTCCTGCATGTACTTAAGCTCCGCCTCCTCGTCCTCCGCGCTGAGCACGGGCTCGCCCTCCACCGCCTCGGCGAAGGGGTTGGGGGGCGGCGTCTCCGTCGACGGACCCGCGTCTTCCGACGCGTCGGCGAAGAACGAACCGGAACCGGGCGCGCCAGTCTTCTTCTCCTCCTTATTCTCCTCCTTCTTCTCCTCCTTCTTCTCCTCCTTCGCCGCCGCCGCGGCCGCGGGCTTGGCCTCGACGTCCACGGGCGCCGCCGCCGCCGCCGCCGGCGGCTTGGGCGGCGCGGCGGCGGAGGGGAACGGAGGGAAGCCCGCGGCGGCGCCGCCGCCGGGGGTGGGCGGCATCCCCGGCATCCCGGGCATGCCTCCCATGCCGGGCATGCCCCCGGGCATACCTCCCGGGCCGCCCGCCTGCTTGGCCATCTGCTTCATCATCTGCTGCATCATCATGCTCTGCATGTCGCCCTTCTTGCCGCCGAGAAACTCCATCGCCTTCATGCCGCCCACGGCGAGCGCGACGCCGGCGCCCACGAGCATCCAGCCCGGCGTGCCGCCGCTCTGCTTGGGGGGCGGGTACGGCTGGTAGCCCTGCGGGGGGTAGCCCTGGTAGCCCTGGTACTGGCCGGGCGCGGCCTGCGTGGGGGGCATCGGCAGGGGGGCTGGGAGAGAGGGAGGGAAGGGAGGTCAGTCGAGGGCGACTGATCGCGAAGGCGATGGAGTTTCTCGTCGGTCGGCGGTGGTGCCTTTGGATTTTCGGACGCGCGATCGGCTCGCGATCGGGGCGGTCTCTCGGGATCCGAGGGCACTCACGAGGAGGCACGTAGCCCGCGGGGGGGGGCAGGCCCCCGGCGGGGACCGGGGGGGTGCTGGGCGCCTCGGCGGGGACCGTCTCGGCCTGCACGGGCGCCTTGGGCGCGCTCTTCTTGGCGGCGCGAGTGACGAGCGCCACGCGGGAGCGGCCGACGCGCGGGCGCGCCTGCGCCGGCGAGCGGGCGGGCCACTGGGTGCGGACGCCGGCGCGCGCGGACGCGACGGTGGTGACGCCGGCGACAGCGGCGGTCATGGACGCCATCGTAGGGGAACCGGGTGACTCGCGGGCCGGGGTGCGCGCGATCCTGTGCCGACGACGACGCGAAAAGGCTTTATCCAGTCTTGCCAAAAATGACTGGACGTCGCTTACGGTCTAATCTTGAGTCCGTCCGATTTTTTGCGCGTTTTCAATACATGTAGACTAAAACCCTATACGTTTCACCGGTGACGTGGGCGCTCGAAGCGTCGCATTCGGGCTGCCTCCTTGGCCTTGTGAACGCCCGAAGTGACACTCGTGTCGTGCGATCGGGGCTGCCCGCCTGGCGCACTCTGCAGAGCGCGCGCGCGCGCCGCGGTGGCACCATGGAGACCCCCGCGTCCATCAGCAACAGCGCCGCGGCGGCGACGCTGATCCAGCGCGCGTTTAGAGGCGCTCAGAAGCGCATCGCGGCGGAGCAGGCGGAGCTCGCGCACGTCTTGAACGCGCTCGAGGAGGCTGACGAGGCGAGGATCAACGCGCGCGAGTCCGTGATGACCCAGGTGAACAAGAAGCTGGAGGATTTCATCGCCAACGTCGGCTCGAGTCTGCGCGGGGGAGGCGAGACGGCGCTCTCGAAGTCCGCGCTGCACAATAAGAGCCTGCAGAAGAAGGAGCTGCCCTCGCTGACCGTCGGATCGCTTCACAACTTCGTCGCCGGGCTGGAAAACGACGAGCGCGTCGCCATGGTGGACGCGCTCGCCATTCTACAAGCCGCGACGGTGATGTTCATGTCCGAGCCGTCCGTGTGCGACATAACCGTTCCGAGTGGGGGGAAGTGCACCATCGTGGGAGACCTGCACGGACAACTGGTACGCCCACAAAGAGCGCGACGACGTAAGCGCCGTGACGAGCGTCGCGTCGCGTTGTTACTTTTTTCTCTGGACGATGCGCGCGGTTTTTTTTTTGTTTTTTTTGTCGCCGCGTCGTCTCCCGGCGCGAGACGACGCGCCGCCGGCGACACCCCAAGTTCGCGACCGTCGCGACCGTCACTACTTTTGACTCTCATCACGCGTGAACGCCACGAGGGTCGTCGTGTCACGTCGCTCACCTACCTTTTGTTTTGTCCCTCGCGTCACGCGTACTGTTCTTCCGTCGAAAAAACGCGAACGCGCGTCTTCGCGTTTAGGACGACTTGTTGCACCTGCTTCGGAAACTGGGCATGCCTTCGTCCGAAAACGTGTACGTGTTCAACGGCGACCTGGTTGACCGCGGGGACCACTCGTGCGAGATCGTGCTTTTGATTTTCGCGCTGAAGCTGTCGCACCCGGACGCGGTGTTCGTGAACCGCGGCAACCACGAGGAGCCGCACATCAACATCTACAGCGGGTTCGAGGAGGAGTGCGTTTCGAAGTACGACCACAGGGTGTTCCAGACGTTCCACCAAGCCTTCGTCTGGTTGCCGTACGCCTGCCTGGTGAACGAAAAGACGCTCGTGCTGCACGCGGGCTTGCCCGCGGATTCGAAAAACGTCGGACTGGACGACATACGCGGCATAGCCCGTGGGCCGGACGTTTGCAGCGAGGAGGCCAACTGGGGGAAGGAGCGCTGGATCCGGGACCTGACGTGGTCCGACCCGCACCCGGATCCGAATTTTCGAGGCGTCGAGAAGAGCGCTCGCGGCGCCGGCGTTTTGTGGGGCGAGGACGTGACCATTGAGTTTTTCGCGCGGAACGGCTTGAGCGCGCTCGTGCGGTCGCACCAGTGCGTCGACGCGGGCGTCGATGTGGCGCACGGCGAGCGCGTGTACACGGTGTTCAGCGCGTCCAACTACTGCGGAATGTCCGGCAATCTGGGCGCGGTGCTGATCCAGAGGCACGGCTGCGACAAGCCCACCGAGACCTACCAGTGGGACCCGCGGGAGGAAGCGAAGATGTCCGCGCCCGTGGTGTCCAAGCGCAAGAGCAAGGAGATGCGCAAGGCGGCCGCGATCACGCAGGCCACTGAGTACATCATCGAGCACAGAGCCGCGCTGCTCGAGTACTTCAAGCGGTGCGACGGGAAGAGAACCGGCGCCGTCTCCTTCCACGCCTGGGCCAAGGGTCTGTCGCAGGTTTTACAGGTGCGCCTGGCGTGGAACCGGCTGGTCGGCGGCCTGGTGGGGCCGGCGGACATGGACGACTCGTGCGACGGGGTGCTGTACGAGAAGTGGCTGGGGAACTTCGAGGTGGAGCTCAAGGGAGGATGCAAGGAGTGGCAGCACGAGGTGGTGAGCAAAATCTCCGCCGCCGTCTTCCAAAACGGAGGTGACCTCGCCCGCGCCTTTGCCGAGATGGACGCGGACGGGAGCGGCGAGATTTCGCCCGAGGAATTCCGCGCCGCCGTGCGGCGACGATTGCCCTCGCTGGCCGTGCTCTCGGACGCGCAGCTCGAGGCGGTGGTCAAGGCCTTCGACGCCGACGGCTCGGGGCAGGTGGACGTCGCGGAGTTCGAGCACCTGCTCAACGAGCACATGGCGATCGCGTCGAGCCGCGGCGCGAACGGCGAGCCCGACGAAAACGTCGCGACAAAAACGGACGCCGCCGCGTCTCCGTGTCAGGGTGAAAACGCGGAGCCTTCGGACTCAGCAGAGCCTTCGGTTCGCGAGCCCACGCTCCGGGACACGAGGAACGTGATCGGCATTCAGTGGGACACGAGTTTCGGGAGGAAAGCCAAGGCGACGATGGCGGACCACATGGAGCGCACGCTGGCGGATGCCATCGCGCACCTCTTCTACACGCACCGCCGGGAACTGTTCCACGTCTGGCACGCGACGTTCGACCCCGACGGGACGGGGTCCATCGCGAAGGATGAGTTCATCGCGTCCGTGCGCGCGCTGGACGCCGCCGGCGGCGCGCAGATGCTCAGCGAGGACGCGCTGCGCGGTCTCGCCGAGACGCTGGACTCGAACGGGGACGGGCGCATCGACTTCGCCGAGTTCTCGGGGAACATCGGGCGCATCGTCGAGCGCGTGCACGGCGCGAGGTGAGGAGGTGAGTCGTCGCGCGTTCGCTCGACGTACCGCCTCGCGCGTAGCTCTCCATGGAGTGGTGATGTACGGCAATAGAGTATTAATACATTGTACCTACGGTAGTGCGGCGCGTCGGGAGAGACGCGCGCGAGCGGATTCCCGCGTAGCGCCTTCTCACTCCACCATGGGCTCCGCGGCGTCCCTCTCCTCGCCCACCTTCTCCTCGCCCTCCTTCTCCTCCGGCGCGGCGCGCTTCACGCCGCAGATCGCGTCCTTGTGCTTCTCGAGCTCGGCGAGCGCCTCCTCCTCCGCGCGGTAAATCAGGTCGTTCATGCGCCACATCTGCAGCGTGTTCCCGCCATCCCCCGAGCTCACGCTGGCGATCGTCCACGGGTCGTGCGGGTTCCACTGGAAATCCGAAACCTGCGTCCGATGGCCGGCGTGCTGAAACAAAATCTCCGGCGCACCGCTCCGCGCGCGCTCCGGGGTTTCGCTCTTCGCGCCCACTCGGTTCGCGTCCCACACGTTCAGGTACCCGTCCTCCGCGCCGCTGGCGAACACACCGCGCCGGTCAGGACACCACTGCACGGTGGTGATACCCTCGCTGTGCAGCGCGAACGTGTGCACGCAGCAGTCCGCGCCCGTGGCGCCGAGCTTGCGCGTGTCCCACAGCTTCACCGCGGCGTCGGCGCCGCCGGTGACCACGAGGCGATCGTCCAGCGCCGACCAGTCCACAGTGTGCAGGTCGTCCTTGTGCGCCTCGAACACGGCGTGCGCCGGCTTGGCGCCGCGCCTGGTGTCCCAGAACATCAAAGCGCTGTCGCACGCCACGGAGCACAGCTCGCGCCCGCTGGACCCGGGGTGGAACGCCACATCCTCCACGGTGTCGGTGTGTCCCTTGAACCTGTGCCTGGGCTCGAGCGCGGCGGCGCGCGGCGACCGCGAAGGCGATTTTCGCACAGCGTCGCCTCCGTTTTCCACACCGGAGGCTCGCCACAACGAGCCACCGTCGTGGTCCTCCACGTTCCAAAGCAGCACCTGCGCGTCCTTCCCGCCGGAGGCCACCTCGAAGGCGTCGCGGCGCACGGCGAGCGCAAACTCGGCGTTTTCCTGGTGGCCGACGAGCGCGAGGTCCGGCTTGGAGGGCTCGCCCGCGCGGTCCGCCTCGGAGCCCCTGAGCGCGTCCGCCGCGGACGCGCCCGTTTTCCTGTGCGGCTGCGTCTCCGTGTCCCAGACGAAGAGCTCCGGCGCGTCCGTGTGCGTGACGAGCAGACTCGGGCGCGCCTCGAACTCGCGGATCTTGTTCACCTCGCCGGGGTGGATGATCTTCTTCCAGCTCTTGACGAACGGCGAGCGGCTCTCCTCCTCGAACGCGAGGTGCTCCGCCGCCGCGACCCGGCGCTTGACGACGTCCACGTTCGTGACCACCAGCGTGTTCGGGTACTGCGCGCTCCCGTCCGTCTGCTCGGAGAGGTACAATCGCTGCTTGTGTTTGAACTCGTTGCGCTCGAGGACCGCGCCCCATCGGCAGGACAGCGAGGGCCACACCAGCCGGTGGTGCGCGAACCAGTCGTACAGGAAGGGCACGAGCGTCTTCCACCGCGCGTAATCGGCGTGTATGTCGGTCGGGTTCGCCATCGCGAGCGCGGACGCCGACGCGGTGAGCGCGCGCGCGTGTCTGTCCGCAACGATGTACGGGTAGGGTAAATGTGCGTTCTGAACAGACTGATGAGGCAAAAGGCGCGTTTTCGGGAGTGTCGAGGGCGAGAACGCGCACGAGCGTGCTGCCGCTCACGAGAGGAGCCGCCTGGAATGGTTTTCTCTTCGCCTATTTGTCGCGCGCGCTATCGCTACTACTCGGCGCCGGCGTCTATTTCGATATCCTGCGACGCCGCGAGGAACGCGTCGTCCAGCGCGAGCTTCCGCTTCCGCAGGTACGCGGCGTCCACCCGGGTCAGCGCCGGCCGGTCCAGACCCAAACCCCCCCCGGAGGAGAAAGAACCGCCGCCGGTGGACATCGGCGCCGCCGACAAACGGTTGTCGTCGGGATTGGCGTCGCCGTCCCCGCGCCGCCGCCCGCGTCCGCCGCCCGCGTCCGCCGCCGGCTCCGTCGCCGGCGACGCGTGCGACGCATCGCGCAAATTAAAATGATTCGCGTCGCCAGCTCTCGGCGCGGTCTTCGCGCGCTTCGCATCGTGAGAACTCTCACCCCCGGTATCCATCGCGCCGCCGCCGCTCCCCCCGGGAGAAGCGCCCCCGTCGCGCCGCGCTTCGTTTCCGCGTCCGCCACCGTCTCCTCCAAACGCGTCCCCCCCCTCGTCCCCGAACTTCTGCGTCGGTTTCGGCAGGTCCGGGAACGGCGTCGCGAGCGGCGGAGTGGTGAAGTATTCGTGCCGCAGCGCCTCCGCCGCGGAGACGCGCCGGTTGGGATCGAACGCCATGAGCTTTTTTAATAAATCGAGCGCGTCGGGCGGCGCGTTTGGAAACGTTTGGCGCAAGTCGGGCGCGGCTTGCTTGGAAAACTCCATGTAGTCCGGTAGGCTCTTGTGTCCCGGCCAGGTGGACTCCGTGGGCGTTCCTAGGCCCTGGTAGATCCTACCGAGCTGGTCGATGTCCGAGGACCCGGGGAAGAAGGGCTTGCGAAGCATGAGCTCGGCGAACACGCACCCCACCGCCCAATTATCCACGCCCGGACCGTACACCTTGCTGCCGAGCAACAGTTCGGGCGCGCGGTACCATCGCGCGAATACCTGGTGCGTGAACTTGCGGTTGGGCGAGCCGAAAACTCGCGCGAGACCGAAGTCCGCGAGCTTGAGCGCGCCGTTGGGCGCGATGAGTAAGTTGTTGGGCTTCAGGTCGCGGTGCAACACCCATGTCTCGTGGCAGTACGCCACCGCGCGCAAGGTCATCTGCATGTAGCTCTTGATCTCGGGGGTGCCCAACGGCAGAAACTTGTCCTTGATCACCGCCTCCAGGTCGCTCTCGCAGCACTCGAACACCAGGTTCAGGTTGCGTTTGTGCGGGAAACAGTCCACGAGCTCGATGACGTGCGGGTGCCTCAGCTCCTGCAGGAGCTTGATCTCGCGAATCGCCGTGAAGTTCACCCCCTCCTTGTACTTGCCGAGGCGGATCTTCTTGATGGCGACGATCTTGTGCGTCACCGTGTCCTCCGCCTTGGTCACCACGCCGAACGTTCCCTCACCCAGCGCCGCGCCCTTGATGTACCGCTCCTTGCCCGTGGGGATCCCCCCGGGCTTGGGGACGGAATCCATCGCGGTCGAGGGACCCGTCAACGCACACCCGGCGCCGGCGCGTGTGACGAGAGACGTTTGATGATGAAGAGGCGTTCAAAGCGCAGAAGTCAGTGTGTCGAGCCATGTTTCGGTTTTTCGCCGCGTGCGTCTGCAGTGTTCTGGCTTACCTCGCGCCGCGTCGCGCGATCGGCAGTCTGAACAGGCGCGTCGGGGTTGAGACGCGGTGTGCGGAGATGAGTCTCACCGATGACTTCGCCAAGGTGCAGCTGCAGGCTGCCAAGGCGACGAAGGACCTCCAGGAGCCCCGGCTCGGTGCGCGCCCGAGACGCGACCTTTCGTTCGGGCCTCGGCACACGCGTCCACCGCGAACATCTCATCTCCACCACGGGCTCGAGCGACTTCTGACCACCCCTCACCTCGCCGTCCCCGCAGAGTACCGCACGGTGAGCGCCGTGAGCGGCCCGCTGGTCATCTTAGACAAGGTCAAGGTAAGCGCGCGCGCCGCGTCCCCCGGTACCCCGCTCCAGTGACCCGCGCGCCCGCGCCTTCAACCCTAGATCCTCAGATTTCGCGCGTCTCCCGAAAACGAGAGCTTTCTCTTCTCCTCGCTTTTCGTCATCGGCGAGACTCAACTCCTCTTTCCCTTCTCCCCCACGTATCGGCGCGCCAACAACAGTCCGCGCAGTACGCCGAGATCATCAACATCAAGCTGGGCGACGGCTCGGTTCGGCGCGGTCAGGTCCTGGAGGTTGACGGCGAGCGCGCCGTCGTGCAGGTGTTCGAGGGCACCTCTGGGGTGGACGGGCGGAACACGCGACTGGAGTTCACGGGCGAGGTACTCAAGACCCCGGTCTCGGAGGACATGCTGGGTCGCATCTTCAACGGCTCAGGCCAGCCCATCGACGGCGGCCCGCCGGTGATGCCCGAGGAGTACCTGGACATCCAGGGCTCGTCCATCAACCCCAGCGAGCGCACGTACCCGGAAGAGATGATCCAGACGGGCATCTCCACCATCGACGTCATGAACTCCATCGCGCGCGGACAAAAGATCCCGCTCTTCTCGGCGGCGGGGCTCCCGCACAACGAGATCGCCGCGCAGATCTGCAGACAAGCGGGGCTGGTCAAGCAGCCGGGCTCCTCTTCTTCCGGCGGGGACGAAAACGGCGGCGGCGAGCCGAACCTGATGCAGATGGACGACGGGCCGGACGCGAAGGGCGCCGAGGCGAGCGACGAGTTTTGCATCGTCTTTGCGGCGATGGGCGTGAACCTGGAGACGGCTAACTTTTTCCGCCGCGACTTTGAGGAGAACGGGAGCCTGGAGAAGGTGGTCCTGTTCCTGAACCTCGCGAACGACCCCACCATCGAGCGCATCATCACGCCAAGAATCGCGCTCACCACCGCGGAGTACCTGGCGTACGAGTGCGGGAAGCACGTGCTGGTGATCCTCACGGACATGTCCTCGTACGCAGACGCGCTGCGCGAGGTATCGGCGGCGCGCGAGGAGGTGCCCGGCCGCCGCGGCTACCCCGGCTACATGTACACTGATTTGGCGACCATCTACGAGCGCGCGGGTAGAATCGAGGGCCGCAAGGGGAGCATCACGCAGCTGCCCATCCTGACGATGCCCAACGACGACATCACGCACCCCATTCCCGACTTGACCGGATACATCACCGAGGGGCAGATTTACGTCGACCGGCAGTTACACAACCGCCAGATCTACCCGCCCATCAACGTTTTGCCGTCGCTCTCGCGGCTGATGAAGTCCGCGATCGGCGAGGGCATGACCCGCGCGGACCACGGCGAGGTTAGTAACCAGCTCTACGCCAACTACGCCATCGGCAAGGACACGCTCGCGATGAAAGCCGTGGTGGGAGAGGAGGCGCTCTCTTCCGAGGATCTGCTGTACCTGGAATTTCTCGATAAGTACGAGAAGAAGTTCATCGACCAGGGGAACGAGGGGCGGACCATCTTCGAGGCGCTGGACCTGGCGTGGTCCCTGCTGCGCATATTCCCGCGCGAGCTCTTGCGGCGGATCCCGCAGAAGACGCTGGACAAGTACTACGACAGGCACGCCTCCATCCCGGGACAGTGAATCCGCGACGAGAGGAGACGGCGGCGGCGACGCGAAGACGCGGCTGTTCGAGTTTTCGTGAAAAAACAGAATCGTTTTCGGTTTCGCGTTTCGTTTCGTTCGAGTTTCGTAAAGTCGTCGATCTTCGGTTCTTCGTGGTGCCGTTTGGCTCTTCGCGCAGATCGGTCGGACCCATCGTGTCGAGCCTCGACGACGTTCGGAGCCGCAGAGTCGCGCGCACGGGGCTCGTGCGGTGTGATTGGACTCGCCCTGTCGCGCTCGCGCGCGCGGATCGCGACCCGAAGACGTCCTCATCGAGTTCCCCGCGCGCTCGCTCGTCATCCGCCGTCGGCGCGCGCGGACATGAGACGGTAACTCGCGCGTCGACCGACGGGCGCGGGGACGGGCGATATGGATAGAATACGCGCCACGGACCACCCTCTGTCCCTGTCGCACGATGAACAGACGCGCGCGCACCACGGGAGCGCCCTGGATGGCGGCAACGCGCTCAGGAGGTCGCGGAGCCGTTCGGGGTTCGGGAGCAGAGATTCGGGAGAGGGATTCGGGTCGTTCGACGAGAGGGGGGGCGGTTTACTCGCGTCCGCGAGCAAACCTCGACGCAGCGCGCGCACGCGCCTGAACCGCGTGCGTTCGCGCGTCTCGGGCGCTGCCGCGGCTCGAGTCAAGATGTTCAAGAAGCTGTCCAGCGCCGCGAAGGCGGTCCGCGTCGTCGCCGCGCTCCTGGCGTTTGCCGCGGCGTCGAACGTTTTGACGTGCGGACGGGTCGCGTGCGGCGACGCCGGCGCGACGACGCCGCCGCCGACGCCGTACCGACCCAGCGCGCTCGCGGCGACGCAGGCGGGCCTGTACGCGAAGAGATCGCATGGCTTGAATGCCTTGAATGCCTTTCCGGTGGGTCACGTCTCCGAAAAAGAGCCTTCTTCTAAAGCTCTGATTCCGCGGTTGATCCATCAGACGTATAAGTCAAACGACGTGCCCGAGGCGGCGCGGCGGATGATGTCGACGTGGACGGCGGTTAACCCGAGTTGGCAAACGCGCTTCTACGACGACGCGGCGTGCGTGGCGTTCGTGCGCTCGGAGTTCCCGGAGTACTACGACGCGTATACATCGCTCCCGAAAGATGTCGAGCGCTCGGACTTTTTCCGGTACCTCGTGCTTCTTAAACACGGCGGCGTCTACGCCGACGTCGACACGGAAAGCGTTTTGCCGCTCGACACGTTTCTACACCCGAACGACGCGCTGGTGGTGGGCTGGGAGGGCGAGTTTGACACGGACGAGATGGCGTACTCGCGGCACTTCGTGCGCCGCAGACAGGTGCTGAACTGGGCGTTCGCGGCGGCGCCGGGCCACCCCGCGCTGCGCGAGGTGTGCGACGCGATCAAAAAAAACGCACAAAGAGTCTTCACCAACAACACCAACCGCGACACGCTCGAGCGCACCGGCCCGGGGGCGTTCACGGACGCCGTTTTGCGGCACTTTTGGAGACACAGCGCGGCGCGGCGTTCTATGCGCGCGACGCCGGGTTTGGTGTCGGAAGACGTCGAGTTTGGCATCGGTGATGTCATCGATGATGCATCGGATCACGATTCATCATCGGATCACGATTCATCATCGGTGGACGAGACCTCCGACGAGACCTCCGAGACCTCCGCAAAAAACTTTGCGAAGTGGTCGGTTCGCGTTTTGCCCAAGGTTTCCTTCGGCACGCACCCGAGCGGCGAGGACGGCGTTTCCCAGGACGACGCCGGCGTCTTCGTGGCGCACAAGTTCCTGGGCTCGTGGAAGTCACGCAAGGGCTGGAGCGACGGCAAGTCCGTTTGGGACTTGATGCGCACGTTCTGGCACAGCGTCGTGCTCGGAGATATCGTCGCGCACCGCGCGCGCGCTTCACGTTTGGACCGATGGTACGCCATGCCGAAAGTAACGGAAACAACCGCGTACCCGGTTTCGTGCGCGTCGTTCGACCCGCCGTTCGACGCGTTGACGTATTTGCTGGGAAGTAACCCAGCAAATTTGGCAGGGTCCGCCGTCGAGCGCGGCGGCGCCTCTTTGACCAAGTGGGGCAGAGACCAGCCCGGCCGAGACGTCGACGCCGCGCTAAGACCGACCAGCGCTGAAGCGCTCGTCGGGTCGCTGGAGACGTTTCGTTCAACCGGAACCGCCGCCGCCGCGCGCGGCGAGACGGCGGCGTTGGTGGACGTCGGCGCCGGCCTCGGGTACTTCTCCCTGGCGGCGGCTTCGCGGGGCTTCAGAGCGCTCGCGCTCGAGCCCGACGCGAGCGCGCGCGAGCTTATGGCCGCGTCCGCCGCGCACAACGGGTTCGAGACCCGGGTGGACGTAAGACCCGCGCGCGTCGGCGGCGGCGGCGAGGCGTTTTGCGCCGCGCTCGTGCGCGCCGAGAAAGCGAAAGCGCGAGACGCGGGCGGTTTCGCCAGCGCGGCGATTGAAGACGCCGTGCTCGTGACGGAAGAGACGCTCCGCGTCGCGCGCGTGAACCGGATGGAGGCGGCGAGCGACGGAGGCGGATCAGGGTCCGACGAGGAGCCGCGAGAGCTCGAGCTCTCGCGGCGAGAAAAAAGAAAAACCATCGGGGGTCGGCGCGGCGGACCTCGGAAAGACGACGACGCGCGTTTTTTTTCGCGCGACGGAGAATTGAAAAACGGAGGAGGAGACTTTTTTGACGCGGTGGCCTCGCGCGAAGATTTCGCGTGCGCGCTGGCGGAGACGCTCGGCTTCGTCACCCTGGACGACGTCGTGTTACGCGACGCGCGCTTCGATGCGCGTCGAGCGTCGGCGCCACCGAGACCTTTCTACGGTGCCTTGCGCGTGGCGTCCGACGGCTGGGAAATGCACGTCTTGGAAGGCGCGCGCGAGTGGTTGCGCTCGGCGCCGCCGGCTTTCGTGCTCGTCGAGGTGACGTTCGCCAAGCTCTTCGCGCGCGACGACGACGACGGCGCGGCGGAGCGCGCGGCGGCCAAGACGTTCGCGTGGCTGGCGTCGCTGGGGTACAAAGAAGGCGCGCACGCCGGGCAGGCGTGCGACGCGAGGAGAAAACGAAAAGAAAAAGAAAAGGCGACGTCTGAAGACGACGCGTTTGAATTTTCGGAGGCGTCTGAGGCGTTTTCGTCTTCGTATCGCGTCGGCGACTGGTGCGCGTTCGAGCCGGCGGACGTTCCCTTCGTCGCGAGCGCGGCGTGCCCGGAACGCCCGGAATCCGTGTTGCTGCGCTGGACGAGAAGAGAAGCCGCTTGACGTTCGCGACGCGCGCGATGGACACGGCGGTGCTTAGTACGAAAGTAGTAACGTGAACGCTCCGTGAGCGGGATCATCGTGTTCACACGAAAAAACGGTTTTTCTTTTTTTTACATCACCGCGAACCGCGCTCGTACGTCGCGTTTGAAGACGGGATCGATCCGCGTCACTCGTCGATCTGCTCGGGCGGCTCCGCCGGCGCCGACGGCCTAGGCGAGCCAGCGCCGCTCGGTCGCCGCCGGGGACTCACCGGGTCCGGCGGCGGTTTCACGCCCATGATCCCGACCACCTTGTGTTCCCTGACTTTTTTCGGTCGAGCGAGCGACGCGGCTTTCGCCGCGCGCGCCGCCTCCGCGGCGGTCTGCTTGCTCTTGCGCGCCTCCTCCGCCTTCTTCTCGGCGGCCATCTTCTCCAGCGCCTCGCGCTCCGCCGCCTTCTTCGCGTTGTACGCCTCAATCTTGCGCTTGTTATCCTCCTGCCTCTTGCGCTCCGCAGCCGCCTTCACCTCGGCGGCAGCCTTCGCCTTCTCGCGCGCCTGCTTCAGCGCGAGCTTACGCTCCTTCTCCTGCAGCTCCTTCTCCTTCTTCTTCGCCTCCAGGTTGCGCTTCAGGTTGAGCGCGTGCTGCGCCTGCGCCTTGGCGGCTCTCTGCTCCTCCTTCCTCCGCTCGCGGTCCTCCTTCTCGCGCTTCAGCTTCTCCTTCTCGCGCTTCAGCTTCAGGTACGAGTTCTCCGCGGAAAGCTTCGGGACCTTCGCGGAGGAGCTCGAGCTCGCGCGAGGCACGCGGTCGCCGGTTGTCGGAGGCGGGCCGAAGCCGCCCGCGCCCTTCACGAGCGACTTCTGACGCGGCGAGGAAGCGCCGAACTTGGAGCCGGAAAACGAGCCCGAGCCGTTCAGACTCCGGCCCGAGGGCGACGTCGTCGCCACCGGAGGCACCGGGGGTGACGCCATATCCGCGTCCATCGCCTCCTCGGAGTCCTCCGCCGCGGGAGGCGACAGAGGCACGTCGTCCGCCGCCGCGACAGGCTCCGCCGCGACCAACTCCGAGTCCTCAGCCTGAAGAAGGCCCTCCGAGTCCTCCGCCGCGGGAGGCGACAGAGGCGCGTCGTCCGCCGCCGCCGTCGCCGCCGCCGGCGGCGGCGGCTTCCTCGGCGACTGCCTGGGCGGCGGCCCCGGCGGCTTCGCCTGGAACTTCTCGCGCGGCGGGTGCAGGTGTTCGTTGGCGCGCTCCGCGGACGTCACGGACGCGAACTGCCCTCCGCGCCCCTTGGCGGCGGCTTTCGCGGCGAGCTGCTCGCGCTTGGCGCGCATCTTCTGCTGGAAAATCAGACGCTCTGCCTCGGCATCCTCCTCCGCCTCGCGCGCCGCGCGCTCGCGCTCGCGCTCCCTCTGCGCGCGTCGCGCGGCGATTTTGGAAATCTCGGCGTCGCGCTTCTCGCGCTGCGCGGAGAGCGCGCGCGACGACGTCGGGTTTGCGGGACGGCGCACGCGCTCGGGGTCGATCACGAAAGGCTCCGAACCTGTCCCGTCGCTCCCCAGCGCCTGCGAGTTGTACGAGGACCGTGTCGCGCCGCCGCGGGCGCTGTGAAGAGCGCCGAGGCTGGGACGACGCTGGGACGCCGCGCGCTCCGAAGGCTCGTACCCGCCGCGCGTATGCGCGTCGAAGCTCGACTCCAAAGACCCGCCAGACTCCACGAAAGGGTTTGCGCTGCGACCGGGAGGACGCGGACGCGTCTCTCTTTCTCCCGCCGGATGGGTCCGTCCCGTAGATGGATCCATCTCGCTCGTCCGCTCGGGCGGCGACGCGAACGGCGCGTCCGACACTTTGCGCTGTATGACCCGAGACCCACCCGGGGGCGCCGCTCTTTGATGCGACGCCAGGGGCGGCGCGTTTCTGTTTCCCGGCGACGGGGGAAGCACGCGCCCGCGCCCGGGCGACGGGATGAGCTCCGGCGACGGGTTGTAGCTCCCGATCTCCGCCGCGAGCGAAAGCACGTGCAGAGCCGCCTCGATGTCCGGGTGCGTGGTGCCGTTGCGCGCCGCGTAATTGGTCGCCGCGTCGCGCACGATGCCTCTCAAGTGCCCGACGCCGGCGCCGCCGACGGCGGTCATGGAGTGCGCGGTGGCGAGAAGCACCTCCGCCGCGCACCGCTGCGACTCGCCGAAGAAGGGATCGGTAACCTGGTCGTCGTTCTCGGCGGCGATGCGCGCCAGCGCGCCACCCGCCGCGCGCTCCAGAGCCTCCTCCGCCGCCTCCTCGCCCTTGAGCCGCGCGGCGAGCCGCGTCGCCGCCTTGAGCGCGATGGCGCGCTCGCCCGCCGGGTTCTCGCCGGCGGTGTGGTCGAGCGCTGCGCGCAGGCAGAGCGCCAGCAGGTGCAGCGCCGGCCTCGCTTCGAGGCGCGCGTGCTCTGACATGGACGCGATGAGCTCGAAGTCGCCTCGCTTCAGGCCGGGGTGCTGCCCTCCCGGCGAGGTTTGCTTCACGACCGGGTCGACGAGGATCCCCACCGGGATGTTGCTGTGCGTGTCGAGCGCGACTTTGAGCTCGGCGGTGATGAAGTCGCGCACGACATCGTTGCGCATGTGCTCGATGAGCATGAACACGATGGTCTTGTACACCACCGGCGAAAACGCGTTGGCGGCGTTGATGAAGGCGTGCAGCAGCTGGAAAAGACACGCCAGGGCGTGGATCTGTGTCGCGCGCTCGACGTCGCGCGCGCCGCGCTTGAGCACGGAGACGGCTTGCCGGCAGTCCTCGCCCTTCACCTCAATCTCATCCGGGAACGCGCTCCACAGCGTCGTGAGCAGCGACAGGCTCGCCTCGCGCAGATCCGCGGGGCCCTCCGCGCACCGCAGCGCCTCCAGGAACACCATCCCGGGCGTGTCCTCGGTGGCGAGCGCGTTGCGCGGCGAGGGGCCGCGAGCGAGCAGCGCCGGCATGAGCACGTTGAGCGCGTCGATGTACGGCTTCGGATTCGAGCGCGCGTCGGCGCCGTGGCGCAGGTCCTCCAGCAGGAACGTCTTGAGGTGCTTCGGGGAACCGCGGCAGAAGCGCTCGACGAGCTCAGCCACCGCCGCCGCCTCCGCCGCGCGCTCGGCAAACTGCGAGTCAGGCCCGCTCTCGTCGTCGGCGTGGAAGGCGAGCGAAAACTGCGCGCCCGCGCGCTCCTCGGGCTCCGCCTCGTAGTCGGGGGCGAACCCGTTGGCGGCGTCCGCGGCGGCGACGCGCGCGGCGTCCGCGGCAGCCTTGGCGTCGCCGACGCGGATGTTCGCGGGCCCGTAGCCCTTGGCGGCGGCGGTCAGGATGCGCACGAGGTGCGTGGAGGGCCCGCCCGCCGCGGCGAGCCACTGTTGCGCCTGGCGGAGCACCGGGAAGTCCTTCATGCGCCGCCCGAGCGCGCACAGGTTCTGCACCGTCGCGAAGTACACGCGCCGGTCCTTCGAGGCGAGGCCCGCGCCCAGGACGTCGAAGACCGCGGACGCCGCGCCCAGCGACATCGTCTCCGCGGGCGCGCCCGACTTGCCGGTGAGCATCGCGGCGAGGGTCCGAATCTCGGCGCGCATCGCGTCGAGCCAGTTGAGCGCGGGGTGGCCGCGTCCGCGGGGCGCCTTCGGCGGGTCATCCGCGCCGCGCATCCAGTCCTGAAACGTCGCGGGCTGCCTCGCGAGAAGCACCTCGCCCTCACCCCGCTTCAGCCCGAACGGTTGCTCGATGGACCGCCCGAGCAGCTCCAGCGGCGTCTTGGGCGCTGACGGGTCGTCCAGGAACTGAAACGGATCCTTCCCGTCGTCGGCGCCCCGCAGCGGCGCGGCGGCGGGCCCCGTCTCCCCGGGGAGCTTCTCCGGTACGGGCAGGGGCGCGGGCGCGTACTCCGAGCGGTCCTCGCCGGGGAGCGTGTCCCCGAACGCGGACTTGCGGTACTGTGTGTCCCTGACGCCCATCTCGGCGAGGCGCGACGTGATGGGGCTCGGGTCGTCGGCGGCGACGGCGCCGTTGTCAATGACGAATCCCCGCGAGCCTTCGTCCTCCATGTAGAACGAACGCGTCTTGGGCACCACCATCGGGAGCTCACCCACCGTGCGCTCGTAGAACTGCGACAGGATGTGCGACACGAAATCGCGGTCGCCCGCCACCACCAGCGCCTTGTCGTCGTCGCTCAAGCGGATGCCGAACGGGACCAGCACGGGCCCCAGCAGGTTCCAGTTGTACAGCCGCGAGACGGGGGAGCCGCCCATCTTGAACGCGTCGATGGGCGCGGGGGGCATGCCCCGCTGCGCGCCGAGGCTCGAAAGGAGCACGCCGAAGCCCTGCGTTTTGGAAAGGGAGGGGGAAGAGGGGGAGGCGGAAGGAGGAGGGTCAGCATGAGAGGCGCGAGAAAATGCGCGTTTCCGGACGCGACGCGCGAATCGGGCAATGGGGTGTCCGATCCTGGCGTTTCGCGCGTCGCGGGACGTACCGCGCCGTTCTCAAAGTCCATCGTGGTGTCCTCGTCCAGGGCAGCCATGCCCGAGTTGTTTATGGTGGGCGGACGCGACCCATCGATGATCTGCAGCGCCCCGAGCCAGTTGTACACCTCGGGATGGACCTCCATCGTGGCTCAGCCTTCGCTTCGAACGCGATGCGCCCGAAATGGGTCAACGGGCTCGAGCGAACGCGGGACGGTCCGGCCAAGGAAACGCGCGAAGCCTCGAACGCGTCCGCCACTCAGCCAACCACGCGCCGGGTCCGATGACCGGTGCGGACTCGCACTGACGATGAAGCCAGGCGCCTCTGCCAATGCCGCGCGCTTCCGCCCCCCGATCCTCCAATTCACCGCAGGCGACGATATCGCAGTCGGACAAGCCGCGGTTGACTTCGCGACGACGCCTGTTCGACGTTTTCACGGGAATGTTTTTTCGTGACTGCCAGCGCACTCGCTCCTCGAAACTTTTATAGACTACCCATCCGCGCGTCTACCGCGCGACGCACACACACACAAGCACACACACACACACGCACACGCACACACACGCGTGAACGATCATGCACGCCTACCTCGCGTGCATGGTCCTCATGATCTCCGCGATGTCGTCCTTGGTGATGGCGTAGTCCGGCCCGTTGCGCTCCTGCAGCTCGGCGAATGCGGCGGAAAGCCCGTCGCGCAGCCCGGCAAAGGCGCTCGCCATCTTCTGCTGCGAGTCCATGGGCAGCGTCTGGAACGCCTCGGCGCCCTGCTGCTCGAGCGAGCGCCCCCCGTTCGCGCGCGCGTCCACCTCCCTCTGCGCGTTCAACAAAGCGCTGATGGACACGTTGCCCTTCTCGTCCGCGGGAGGCGCCGCGACGTGCACGACGTTCGGGTCGCTTACGTCGTCGACGGGAACTTCAAACGAGTCGTCGCCGTCCGCCTGTTGATCTTCGGCGCCTTCGTTTCGCCAACGCAGAGTCGTGCCCTCTCCCGGGTCCTCCAACGAGAAAGCCGAGGTGAACACCACGGGACGACACTCAGCCTCGAAGCCCATCGTTGGCTTAGAGTCGTAATGCAGTTCCCAAGTCCCGTCCGCGCGCGCTTTCGCCGTCGCGCCCCACCACACGACGGTCTCCGTCAAAGCCTCGCCCTCGCCGTCGCTGATCACCCAGCGCACCTCCACGCGGTCGCCCTATGGGATGCGTGTCGAGACGTTGGTCAGTCGTTGCGTTTATACGCGTGTTCGAGAGAGGCGACGTTCGAGATGGACGCGCACCGCGCGGGTCGCGAGCGCGAACCTTCGCGCGAACGAAAAAGGCGAGCACAGAAAGAGCGACGCGTCGAGTGACGCGCAAAGAAAAAGAGAGGTCGCGCGTTTTCAAAAACGGGAAGAGACGCAGATCTGGGTCGCGTACCTCCTCGACGCCGAAGTCGGGGCCGACGGACGCGGGGGAAGTGTCCGTTTTGACAGCCGAGGTCGCCGCGGCGCCGCCCAGAGCGCGCGCGAGGTCCTCGGCGCTCACCTTCGCGCGCGGAGCCGCGCGCTCGGCGTCGCCCACGGGCGCATCCTCCGCCTTGCGGACGGTGCCCACCGCGGGGGCGTCCGCCTCGCGCTGGGCCTGCGCGGCATCGTCTGACATGTCGGGCTGTGGGCGCGGGACGTCCTCGAGGACCGTCGGAGAGCTCGGAGCGGGGTCGACGTCGAGCGCGTCTTGAAGTGTGCCGAGGAGCGCTCGGCGGGGCGCGTATCGTCGGTGCCAACATTTATTTCGCTTTTTGCCAAGTCACACCGAAACTCCAAGTCGAATCGCGCGATTTCCTGGGTCACGACCGAAGAGTCCAGCGAAGGAGTCCTTGGCGCGTCCGATTCTGAAATCGACAGCTCTGACCAGTCCGTTTTTTTCTTCGCAAGTGCAAGTTCCCCCCCGCGTGCGCGCGGCACACCACGCGCGCGCGTCGTCGTCACGGACGTCCAACACCGTCGGCACGCGGTCGGAGGTTGCGCACCGCGTCGTAAGGCAGCTTTCTTCGCCTCGTGCAGGTGCGTCGCGACGCCGCATCGCGCTTCACGCGCCGTTTTCCGAGTGCCGCGTCGCGTCCGGCACACATCGCGCGACGCGGCGTTCGCTCAAATTCCCGTACCCCGCTTCCTCGCAGGTCGCCGTAAACCGCCTCGCAGAGAGCATGGACGCGCACATGGGCGCCGAGAAGGCGAGCGGCGTGTTGGCGTCGTCGCAGGGGAACGCGTTCCGCGCGGTGGCGCCCGGCGCGAAGGCTGGGGAGTTCGCCAAGCCCGCGCCGGTGGTGACCAACACCGCCGCGGGTGCGAACGCCGGCAAGGAGAACGCCACGACGACGCGAGGCGCGGCCGCCGCGGCGAGCACCAGCGGCGAGCCCGATCAACCCGAAAAGCGCTGGCAGGTGCGTGACCATCCCAAACCTTCGACGACGGACGCGCACGCGCATCGAGCACGCCGCACGCGCCGCGTTTCCGGCCCGCGGCGTCGTTCCCATTCGGAAAGTCTCGCAAACGGATACCACTTTTCGCGTCGATGCGCGTTTCGCGCGACGCGGCGGCGACTGCCCGCGAGCGACACCCGCCCGCGAACGCACGACGGAACGAGACCGACACGCGCGCGGTGTCGCGTGCGCGAGGCTGTTTTTTTGGAATTCAGGAGACTGACCTCTACCCCCCCCCGGTCATTCACGTCTCCGCCCGTCGTCCCCGCCGCCCGCGAATGCCGCGCGACGACAGCTGAGCGATTTCGACATCGGCAAGCCTCTGGGCCGCGGTAAGTTCGGCAACGTGTACCTTGCGCGCGAGAAGCGGAGCAAGTACATCGTCGCGCTCAAGGTTCTTTTCAAAAACCAGCTCCAGCAGTCGCACGTGGAGCACCAGCTCCGGCGCGAGATTGAGATCCAGTCGCACCTGCGCCACCCCAACATCCTGCGCCTCTACGGGTACTTTTACGACCACAACCGCGTGTACTTGATTCTCGAGTACGCCGCGCGCGGCGAGCTGTACAAGGAGTTGCAGAAGAGCAAGCGGTTCTCGGAGAAGCGCTCGGCGACGTACATCGCGTCCCTCGCGAAGGCGCTCGTGTACTGCCACAAGAAACACGTGATTCACCGCGACATCAAGCCCGAGAACCTGCTCATCGGCATCAAAGGCGAGCTCAAGATTGCGGATTTCGGGTGGTCCGTGCACGCGCCCAACTCGCGGCGCCAGACGCTGTGCGGCACGCTGGACTACCTGCCGCCCGAGATGGTGGAGGGGCGGGACCACGACCACGCCGTGGACGTGTGGTCGCTCGGCGTGCTGGCGTACGAGTTCCTGTGCGGCGTGCCGCCCTTCGAGGCGGAGGGGCACAGCGAGACGTACAAACGCATCCTGCGCGTCGACCTCAAGTTCCCGGCGCACGTCTCGGCGGATGCGCGGGACATGATCTCGTCGCTGCTCGTCAAGGAGCCGCGGAACAGGTTGCCGCTCTCGAAGCTGCTGGAGCACCCCTGGATCGCCAAGAACGCCTCGCCGGACGGCATCCCGGCCGCGGAGTAAAGGCGGGTGCGGGGTGTGCGCGGGGCACGCGCGTGTGAGACTGTGAGACGGGGTGGTAGACTTGAGAGGGTCGTGTTTTGTGACGACTGCGCGCGACGTGCGCGAATCGCTCAATTGCATCGGCGGATCGGTCGCCCGAAAAAAACGCCAACGACGACGCGTCTTCTTCACTCGTCAAACTCGGGCCACTCGTCGGTGTACTCGAGCGCGTACCGCGCGTACGCCGTGGTTTTGTTCAGGAACGGGTCCGCGAAGACGGCGTCGCGGAACGCCCCGCGGTCCTCTCTCTGCGTGAAGTGCTCGTTTCGAGAACGCTCCTCCTCGCTCCAGCGCTTGGTGTCGAACGCGCGCGCGATTTCGACGCATCCCGGAACGTCCGCCTCGTCGAACCCCAGTCCACGCATTGTGGAGGCGACGGCGCCGTCGAAATCCTCAAAAAAAGATTCCAGCTTCACGTTCAAAGAGTTCGGGTCGCGCTCAACGTGCCTGTACGCCAGCACTAACATGCGGAGCTCGTCGTCCGCCGCGCGCAGCTCCGCACGCATGGCCTCCGTCGGAGACGCCGAACGTAGCGCCTCGGCGTGCGACCTTCCTAGCGCGTCGCCCGGCGCGGGGTCGAACAACCAACGTTCATCCGCCGGGAGGCGCCGGTGGTACAGGTACCCGGAGATCAAAACCTCCACGGGATCGCGCACCACGTGGACCATGCGGTAATGCTCGCGACCGTCCACGCGGTTTTCGAGCAACGCGAAGGGCAGACCGATGTTGTTTCGTGCGTTTCGTTTGTCATCCGTCGCTCCGCGTCGGCGAAACGCAAACGCGGGCATCGCTTTCCCGAGGTGGTAATCCAGCGCGACGCCGGCGGAGCGTACCTTTAATCGCTCCGCGCTTTCGTCGCGGAGCTCCGAAAAAGCCTTTTTTTCGGGGTGATCCTCCATGTCCCGCAGATCGACAAAAGAGCCGTACTTACGGTTCAAAGCAGACGTACGATCGATCGCGCTGAATATGTCGTGCATCAGCGCCGTGCCCGTCTTGTGGTGCGTCGCGACGACGCGCAAGACGGACGACGCCGAAATTTTCGATTTCGTTCTCGTCGCGTTTTTCGTTTTCGTCAAACCTCCTTCGACCCTGAGACTTAAACGGCGGTCCTCGGCGGCCATTCGGGCGACGTCCAGCACGTTCGAGTTCGTGCGGTCCGCCAGCGCGTCGCGGTAGGCGTACGTGGGTATACGCTCCAGGTCGCCACTCATTTTCGGGAGCGTGTTTTGCGGAGCCGTGACTGAATGCCCATACGCGCGCGGCGCCGGCGCGCGCGAAACGCGTTTCCGCGTTTTCGCGTCGGGTCGAAAACCACGCTTCGCCCACCCGTCCGCCGCGAGAGCGCTTTTGTCGCGCTCCTCCGTTTGAGACGCGTCGTCGCCGCCGCCGAGCGCGACGACGTGCGCCTCTAACCACCGCTTGAGGGACGCGTCGTCGCGGCCCACGGGGGAGTCGGGCTGGCTCGCGAGGGCGTCCGCGGCGGACGCCTCCCAGAGAAAAGACGCGGTCCACGCGGCGAGGGCGACGCAGGCCAGAGCGTAGAGCGCGCCGGAGGCGCGCCGGGCGAACGCGCGGAGGGCGTGTCCGTCATCCCCCCGTCGTTTCGTGTGCGCGCAGAGCGTCTGCGCGCAACCCGAGAGGGACGGAGAGGAGGCCGAGGGAGCAGGCACCGCGAGTCTCTGGGTGGCACCCATACCACGCGGATAAGCCGTTCGCGCGTACCCGAGGGGGCCGGTCGAGGGCTCTCGCGTCGACACCTCCGCGCGCGGTCTCGAGGCGTGGAAGTCGAACCCGGCGGTGACGCGGTTCCCTCCGCGAGCGGGTATGGCGCGCGACGCACTCGGTGCGCCGGAGTCGCCTCGAGGAACGAGGTGTAGTGCCTCCTCGCCCGCACGACCTCACCGCGAGCCTTGAGTTTTCCGAGGAGGCCGAGAGTTTTCACGACCTGCTGAGCTGTGCTTTTTCCCCTGCACACCTCCGCGCGCCCCGCGGCGAGCCGAGCGCACCCGCGATGTCCGCCGAAGTCGCCTCTGGCCAGGCCTCGACGCGCGCGAGCGCGCCCGGCGTGGCGGACGGCCCCGCGCTCGACTCGCTGTCGCTGTTCGAGACCACCGCGCGCGTCACCGCGGTGTCGTTCGCGTCACGAAAGCGCGCGCGCGCTTCCTCGTCGCCCGAGCGTCCGCACGCGACGACGTCCTCGCCCGCGCCATCGCGCGTCACGCGCGAACCGCTGTCTTCGCCCCGCGACGCGACCGCTCGCGCCGAGCCGTCTTCCCGGCGGAACGGGTCGGGAGACCGCGCTTCGACCGCGAACGCGAACGCGAACGCGACCGGGTGGTGCGCTCTCCCGCTTCTCCGCGTGGACGTGGGCGTCGCCTCGCCTTCGCCGCGAGAACGGGTCGCGCGTTTGGGCGACGACGCGTCCCACACCGACGACGTCGAGCGAGACGGACTTCTCCTCGAGTCCACCATCCTGTCGATGCTCACGCCGGTGGCGCGCGCGGACCCGGCGGGCTCCTTCTAGGGAGGACCGTTCGCGAAGACGCGCGCGACGTCGAAAAAAAAAACGTGCGCGCTCTTCGCGCGCTCCGCTCTATGCAGAGTCGTTCTCGTCGGACACGGGCGTCGAACCTGCCACCTGACCTGGGGAGTCGGCGAGCGTACCACGCGGCGCTCGCGCGCGCACGACTAGACCACGCTTGTGATACACGTCGAGACGTTCGTCGCCGCGCGGCGTCCGGACGCCGCCTCGCGAAACGCGCGTGACTCGGGCACCCACAGCGTCTCGCCTTCAGCAGTGCATGCACTGATTCGCCACATCACCAGACTAAATACGCACTGCTCGTCGCAGGGTTTGTTTTCGTGTCCACGAAACCGCCTCCGCGGCGCTTCCCCGCGCACACACCGCCGACGCGTCGACCGAGAGTCGTGCGCGCGGCGTCAGTCCGGGCGCAGCACCGGTTCTGGGCGTCGAAGGACGTTCCGAGGCCCGGAGGGGTCGCGCCCTCGAGGCGATCCACGCGCCTTTTTCTGGCGGCTTTGGCCTACGCATTTCGGCCGTCCGATCGGAGCGCCCTCACCGTCAGGCGGGGGCGCGATCGGCCGCGAGTGAGGGCGGGGGACCGACAGATTTGCGACGAAAGAGCCGCGCGCGAGCCTCGGGTGAAGCGACATGGCGCTCTCGGTGCAGCGCGCGACGCTGAACAACGACACGCCCATCTCAGGGTACGGCACCGCCCCTCCGCGCGCGCAAAGGACACCCCGCGCGCCCCGCCGATCGCCGATTCCGTCGTCCCGCGATCGCGCGCGCTCGGCGCGCGTTCCGTCGTTCGAGTCTGACCCTGGCGACCTTCTGTTTCGTCCCCGCCGCCGCCGAACGCCCCCCCCTCCCGCCTCCCGTGACAGCGTGGAGCTGAGCCCTTACGTGGTGACGCGCAAGGCGGACGGCACGTCCACGACGGCTGACATCCCCGAGAGCGATCCCGTGGACGGGTGCCACCTGCGCTACCGGTGGTTCCGCTCGAGCTCGCACCGCAAGGCATCCGTGTGCAGCGTGCACCCCGGCGAGCCCGCGGTGCTGCAGAACGTGCACAGCAAGTCTTACCACTGCGACGAGGACTGCTTCGCGCAGAGCTGGCGCGAGTGGATGCGGCACCGGATGGCCAACGGCGGACGCGACGAAAATGCGCGCGAGCCGCTTTGGAAGCCGCCGCACCTGAAGGATCAGCCCGGCGGGGGCGCGCCTCCCTCTCCCCACGGCAGCTCCACGAACCTGTCCGACAACTACCATCGCCCCAAGAACGCGCACAGAGGCGGCGCGGGGCACAACGACCACGGAAGTAAGCCGGATGAGCCCGAGACTTGGACCGAAGTCGGCCGCGCCAAGTGCTACAGCGCGACGGCGGAGGATGTCGGGCACCTGCTCAAGTTCGAGGTGACGTCCGTGGACGCGGGCGGCAACGAGCAGGGCGCATCCGACGGGTTCACCACCGGGCGCGTGATCCCCGCGCCCACGCCGCCGAGACGCAACCTCGTGCCTTTGGCGCACCGCGACGGCGTCGGCGCGGGTGGGCGGTTCACCGTGCTCACCTACAACGTGCTCGCCGACTTGTACGCCACCTCGGAGATGTACTCGTACACGCCGAGCTGGGCGCTGGCGTGGAACTACCGCCGGCAGAACATCCTGAAGGAGATTGTGCAGCACGACGCGGACATTCTGTGTTTGCAGGAGGTGCAGAGCGACCACTTCGAGGACTTTTTCCAGGGCGAGCTCGGGAAGCACGGGTACACGGCGGTGTACAAGAAGAAAACCGCGCAGGTGTTTTCGCAGGGCACGTACGTGATTGACGGGTGCGCGATTTTCTTCAAGAAGGACCGGTTCACGCTCATCAAGAAGTACGAGGTGGAGTTCAACAAAGCCGCGTTGTCGTTAGTGGAGTCCCTCGGCGGGAGCTCGCAGAAGAAGGAGGCGCTGAACCGGCTGATGAAGGACAACGTCGCGCTCATCGTCGTGCTGGAGGCGCTTGACCAGCCCGGCGCGCGCGACCCCAACGGGAAGCGGCAGCTCCTGTGCGTCGCCAACACGCACATCCACGCCAACACGGAGCTCAACGACGTGAAGCTGTGGCAGGTGCACACTTTGCTCAAGGGACTGGAGAAGATCGCCGCCTCCGCGGAGATCCCCATGGTGGTCTGCGGAGACTTCAACTCGACGCCGGGGAGCGCGGCGCACAACTTGCTGTGCAACGGCCGCGTCGACGGCGCGCACCCCGAGCTCGCCACAGACCCGTTCGGTATTTTGCGCCCGCCGTCCAAGCTGCAGCACCCGCTGCCGCTGGTCAGCGCGTACACCGCGCTCACCAAGCAGCCCTGCCTGGAGAGCGACGAGGCGGAGCGTCAGCGCGCGCGCATGGACGCTGCGGGCACGGGCGAGCCCATCTTCACCAACTGCACGAAGGACTTCTTCGGTACCCTGGACTACATCTTCTACACGGATGACACGTTGGCGCCGCTGAGTCTGCTGGAGGTGCCCACAGAGCACGAGTGCCGCTCCAAGTACGGCGGGCTGCCCAACACGCAGTGCTCGTCCGACCACGTCTCGCTCATGGCGGAGTTCCAGTGGGGGGCGAGGCAGTGGTGAGCCGACATTTTGAGCGCTCTTGGAAGCGCCGATTCAAACGCCGCGACGAGCGTTCCGATGGCGACGAGCGTTCCGATGACGCATTCGCGGGTAGTCTCTCGCGGCGTTGTCACACGGCGACGCAGCCATCTTCTGACTTTCATTCGCCGACAGACTTGCCTCTCGTATTAGTAAGGTGTCTCGTCTACCGCGTCGTCGCGCCCACGCTGTACTTGGCGTAAATGGCGCGCATCTCCTCGTCGTCCGAGCTCTCGTCGTCGGACATCGGCTGGTACGTGATCGTGGGCACGTCCTCGGCGGCGGCGTCCCCCGGCCAGGCGTACTCCTTCTCCGAGCGCTCGTCCGAGTCGGAGTCGCCGGACCGCGCGCGCCGAGGCGACGGACGCGCCGACCCGCCCCCGAGCGCGGGAGGACTGAGATACGAAGCGTCGTCTGAGATACGAAGCATCGTCCTCCCTGGGGACGCGCTCGCGTCGTCCCCGCTCCCCGAATCCGCGTCTTTTGTTTCGCGCCTCTCCTCGCCTTCCCAGCACGCCGCCTCGGACATCCTCTGCCCGCGCCATCGCGCCGGCAACGCCCACTCCGAGGCGCCCCGCCCCGTGGTGGTCCCCGTGACCGCCGTCCCCGCGTCCGTCTCGTCGTCGTCCAGGTCCAGCTCGTCGTCGTCCTCGTCCAGCGCGGCGGACCCCTCCGCCGCGCCGCGCAGAGAGAGTTCGGCGAAGGTATCTCGCGAGACGCGCAGCACCTCGCTGTCGGCGTCGTCGTCGTCGCGCCCCGGCGACGAGGGCGACCCGTCGCCCTCCGCGAACAGGGGCACGCGCGCGAACGAGCGCGGAGGCGCGACGACGCGCATCTTATGCGTGTCGTTCAAACCCGAGTTATTGTGGTTTACGCTCTGCGCGCCGAACGACGCGTCGCCAAACTCTCTCCGCGCGCCGCTCGCGGAGAGGCGCGAGGCGCGTCCGGCGCGCGCGTGTTCCGACGTCTCCGACGGCGTCGGCTCCGCCGCGCGGAGTGCCGTCGCTCGGCCGTCGCCGTCTCCTCTCGCCTCGCCGGCGACGGGCGTGAACGCGGAGTTGCGCGAGGGGATCAGGCGCTGCGACGAATCGGGAAAGGAATCGCGAAGTCCGCCGAAGTCCGCCGTCTCGAGGCGCTTTTGTTCGCCGGACGTCGCCAACGACCGAAAACGCGTCCCGTCAACCACCGCCGCGTCGCGCGCGTCGCGAAGCGTGGTCGTCGCCGCCGTCGCCGTCGGCGGCGGCGCGTAGGTGGCCGCGGGCTCGCCTTCGCCTTCGACCTCGCCGGCCACCAGCTCGCGCCTCCGGATGGCGCGCATGTCCGGGCGCGACGGGGGGGGGAGGGGGGGCATGGACGCGAAGCCGGGCGTCTGACCCGCCGACCCGGAGGCGTCCGCGGCGAGGTCCGACGGCTTCGCGGGGGAAAGCCTCGGCGCGCTCGCGCTCGTCCCCGGGGGCGCGGCGTCCGCGCCGTCCCCAGGTCCACAAGCCACGAAGCTCCTGCGGATCACGCGCAGCCCGCTCCGAGACGAGCGGCGCATGGGGTCGTCCGCGGTTACAAAAACGTCGCCGGAAAGGGAAACAGACCCGTCGCCGCCGCCGCCGTCCGTCCCCACGCCGCGGCTCTTGCGCCCGCCGCCCTCGTACGACCAAACGTCGTCTTGCTCCGTCCCCGGCCGAGACCCGGACCCGGAGACGGAGCTCGACGCGGTATTCCGCGACACCGAGGTGGGGCGCCAGAGCGTGTTCGTGCTGGCGTCCACCGCGTTCGTCATCGTGGCGCTCCCGTTCGTCATCGTCGGCGGCGCCGCGTCTTCCAGCGCGTCACCCGCGGCGCGCCCGCGCGACTGCGACAGCTGCGCCTTGAGGGACTCCACCTGCGCGTGGAGCTCCAGCAGCTGCGCCTGCTGCTTCGCCAGCACGTTCGCGGTATTCACGTCCAGCTCGAGCTCGTTCAGGGGCGAGGCGCGTCCCTCCGCGCCGCGCCGCGTCCCGTCGTCGGGGAGCACGCTCTTCAGCGCCGAAACCGCGGAGAGACGCACGGCGCTCTTGCCCACCCCCCCGTGTTCGCCGTACACGCCGGTCCACGCGTCGTCGTACCCCGCGGTGCGTCGCGTCGCGTGGAAGGAGCGCGTCAGGCGCGCGGGCTCGACGGTGGCGCGGGGGAGCGCCGAGGGCGCGTCGAAGTACGCGGACGCGGAGACGCCGGGGGCGAAGCCGCCGTGGGAAGCGCGCGCGGCCTCCGCGCCCGAGAGCGTGGCGCGTCGCATGGACGACGACAGCGAGCGGTACGCGGAGGGCCGGCCGGCATCCGAGGCCGCGCCCAGGCCTCTCGATGAGGGCGGGGGACTGGGATACGGCGCGGGCGGGGGTCGCTCTCTCGGAGACGGCGGAAGCCGCGCGAACCCGTCCATCTGAGCCGTCCGAGGATGTCGGGCGCAATCTCCTCCCACGCACGTCCGCCTGGCGGGTGCGTTTCAAACCGATCGCACGGGAGGCGAGTCCTTACGTCCTTCCCCAGCCTCTGCGGACCACCCACGAGGGCACCGGAGCCTCACGCGCACACGCCACGACGCGCGCGTCGATAACACCGCCGAACGCCGCCCGGGACGCGCGGGATCTTGTGTCCCCAGGCGTCGTGTCGCGCCTCGGCACGAGTCGCGTTTTTTTGGGCTCGTTTTCCCGCCTGTTAGCGGGCGGGAGAATTCGCGGTCTGCTTGACGAGTCAATCGACGCGGCTCGAACCCTCGTGTGCTGTCGGCGTCCGCAAAATGCCCCGAAATTGGGTCCCGAGGCCCCAAGCCTTCGCCGCTCTCCAGTCTCGCACGCGAGGGTCTCGAGATCGCGCTCCGGCGTTCCCGTGCGGTGAGACCGACCCTCGAGCGATCGGCGCGTTTCGGTCCGGTCTCGCGCCCGCCTCCGCCCGCGGCGGACCCGCCTCGGTGATCTCGGCGCGGCGAATCGCCGACTTTTTCGAGATCTCCGAAGGTCGCGGAAGCGCGTCCGAAGCCGCGCGAGGAGCACGCCGCGCGCGATGACGGACCCCGCGCCGTTGACCGAGAAGGCGAAGGAGGACGAGAAGTCCGCTTGGGCGGACGTTCTCGCGAACGGGATCAGCGGGTGGAGCAGCTTCACGGACACGGGCGAGGCCGTGGACCGCCGCGTCGAGGAGGGCGAGCACGCGGAGAGCGCGCCGAGAGCGGCGGAGCACAGATCCGACTCTGGGGCGCCCGGCGCGTCGGATCCCAAGCGCGGCGCCGGGGACAAGCCCTCTCTTGCGCGGCAAGGCACCTCCGGGGACCTTTCCAAGAAGGACGGGCCCGCGGAGGCTGGCGAGGGCGACGAGAAGTCCGGGGACAAGGCGAGCAAGGATGCGGCGGGGGGCAAGACCAAGGCGCCCGCCTTGGACCCCGGGTGGAAGCAGTACCGGCGCGACGTCGAGTGGCAGTGCCGCTGGCTCGAGCTCCGCATGAAGGAGGTGGGCGGTCACATCCAGCGGTACGAGCGCATGCTCCGAGGCATCGAGCAGGCCAAGGCCAAGGCGGCCGAGGCGGCGGCGAAAGATTCCGAGGCGGGTTCGAAGGGCGCCGCGCCGGAGACGCGGGACGACGACGGCGCGAACGATCGATCGAACGAAACCGATCGCGAGCGTTCCGGACCGGGATCCGACCCTCTCGTCGCGAAGAACGTGATGAAGCTTCGACGGCGCCGCGATCCCGAGCTTCGCAAGAAACCCCCGCCGCCGGTGCTTGCGGCGCACCCGCTGTTCGACGAGGCCAAGAACCGCAAACGCGCCGCCGCGGAGACGCGAGGCGAAAAAGCGCGCCAGACGACGGCGCAGCGGAAGCGCGCGCGCGCCGACGCCGCGGCGGCGCGCGCGGCGCGCGAGAAGGAGGCGAAGGAGAGACGAGACGCGTCCTTGGACGGCCTGGACGATACCGGCAGCGACAGCGATTTGTCCACGGCGGCGCTGTACGAGCAGATCGAGGTGCTTCAGCAGCGCGTGACGGCGCTGCACGCGCGGCTGGGCCAGCCCGCGCCGGCGATGGCGGCCGGGGGCGCCGTCGCCGCCACCGCCGCGCGCGCCGCCGGGCCCACCGGGCTGGGCGGTCGGCTCGCCGGCCAGTGGGGCAGCGGCCCTCTTTACGGGAACGGGCTCCCGCAACTCAAGAGGCAGCCCTCGCGCCGGGACGACTTCGACATCAACAACGTGGTGGGCGCCGCGCCCACCGGCGCCAAGTTTGTCGAGCGCGCGCAGCACGTCGACATCTGCACGCCCGGCGTGCGCCCGGCGCCCGAGTACCCGGCCGCCGGCGACGCCTCAGTCGCCCCGGCGGGGGCGCCGAAGGAGGACGACGTGTCCTCCGAGGACACCTCGGACGAGGCGTACGTGCGCCGCCACACCAAGTTCGAGGTGGCGGAGCGCACGGCGCGCACGCTGCCGGACAAGAAGGACAAGCGCGGCGGGGGGGAGAAGCCGGCGGGCGGCGGGAAAGTCGTCGCCGCCGCCGCCGAGGACGACGCCGACAGCAAGCGCGCGCGCGTGGACGGGGGTGCCGAGGGTGCCGAGAAGATGGATGCCGAGCCCGCGGCCGGGCAGGTGGACGCGGCCGCGCTCGTGGGCTGAGCGGCGGAGAGGCTGGGGACGTCGCGACGCGCGCGCGACGCCGAGAGACGACGGAGCGAGCTACCGAGTTGACCGACAGACACATTTCCACCTTCGTGAACGTTTTCAGCAAAAAATTCTCGCACCGGCGTCAACCCGAAAATGCGATGGCGCTCGAGCCGGGCCTCGCCAGAGAGGTCCACGAAACGGGTCACGCGTCGCATTGTCCGTCGCGCGCGACGATGGAGACGGTCGACCCCGTTCCGGGGGCTTCGCCGGCGACGGGGAGCGCCTCCGTGCCGATGCACGTCTCGCCGCCGGCCGCAGAGCACGACGCGGACGCTCCCGCGGTCGTGGCGCACGTGGAGGACCAGCACCACGCCGAGATCCGAACGCCGGCAGAGCCGAAAAGAGGCGCGTGCGAGGTGACGGTGACGACGGACGCGAGCGAGTACAGAGCGGGAGATGTCATTTCGGGGACCGTCGTCGTGAACTGTTCCGTTCCCATGGATGCGAAGGTGCGTCTCGCCCCCGCCCCGGCCCCCGCCCCCGCCCCCGCCCCGGGTGGCCCGCGCGTCCGGCCGGGCGTCCGTTCGCGCGACGAATCCCGCCGTAACAACGAATGCGTCCGCCTTGTTCGTTCCGCGCCGCGCGCGCGCGACCACGCCGGCGACCGTGACTGACTTCCCCATCTCATAAACGACGACTCGAACGTATTGTCCGCCTCGACGCCCCGAACGACCACCCCGAACCCGCAGCGCATCGAGTTGACCGTGCAAGGCCGCGAGCGCGTGACTCTGCAGAAGACGGTCTCCGTCCCCGAGTGCGAGCTGGCGCCGTTCCACCACCTGCAGGGCGCGTCGCACAAGGAGCACCACGAGTATCTGTTTAAGTTCCCGAAGCCGGAGGTGCGCGATCTGGTCAAGGAGCGCGACTGGCGTTTGCGCAACGGACACACCTCCCCGAGCCGCACGCTGACGGTTGTCGAGGACGTGACGAGAGTCGAGTCGGTCTTCGCCGAGCGTCGCGCGCTCGTCTCCGCGCCGGCGGCGCTGCCGGTGGGCTCCGGCGCCCCGATGGCCTTCTCGGCGGAGATCCCGCGCGGCGCGCCGAGCTCCTTCTACGTCGCGGGAGGGAACTGGAGCGTCGGCAAGGGCTACCTGGCGGAGATCGTGTACACGGTGTCCGCGGCGGTGATCGGCGACGAAAGGAAAAACGCCGCCGAAGCGAGAAACGCTTCGGGGGAAGAAGAGCCGCCGGACCCGCACCCCGCCGCCGACGCGCCGCCGCTCGCGCCCGGCGAGGCGGTCATCGGCGCGGCGAAGAGACACTTCCTCGTGACACAGGGAGGGGACGGGTCTTTGACTAACGTCGTGCCCTCCGCGTCCCCGGACGCCGCCTTCGCGCCTTCGCGGATGGGCGCGGCGGCGAGACCTCCGGGCGCGGAGGTGTCGTCGATGAGCGCGTCGTCGTCGCCCCGCATGACGGCGTCTAGACAGTTCCTCGGCGGCGGCGAGTTCCGCGCCACCGCGTCGCTGGACCGCGCCTCCGTGGCGCCCGGATTGGACGTCGCGATCGTCAAGGCGGAGGTGAACAACACAGGGAGCGTCGCGTGCACGTGCGTCACCGTCTCCGCGACCTGCTCGCTGAGCATGCACGCCGGCGCGGAGAAGCTGTTCCGCACCTTTGAGCTCGCCCCGACGTTTCACCGCGGGTTCGCGGCGGGGCACTTCGGCGAGCGGTTCCACGCGTTCCCGGCGCCGCCCGGGTGGCCGGCGACCACCGCGGGCGCGCTCGTGCGGTGCGGGTACGGCGTGCGCGTGCTGTTCCAGCTCCCCGCGCCCAACAGGAACCTCACGCTGGATCTGCCGATCACCGTGACCCCGACGGCGTCCATGTACTCGGCGGCGCGGCCCGCGGGCGCGCCGTTCGCGGGGCCCGAGTCGGCTCTCCCGCGCGCCGCCGCGCCGCTTCCGCCGGCGCGTCTGTTCCGCGCGCCGTGGGCGGACGACGCCGCGTTCCCGGCGTGCTTCGGGTGTCGCGCGCCGTTCACGCTCTTCAACCGGCGGCACCACTGCCGCCACTGCGGGTTCGTCTTCTGCAAGAAGTGCGCGGGCGAGAAGGCGTTCCTCTCAAAGCTGGGGTTCGGGCCCAACCCGCAGCGGGTCTGCCGCGGCTGCGCCGCCGAAGCGCGCCGCACCGGCGGCGCCTTCGAGCCCGCGGAGGAAAGCGCCGCGTACGCCGCCGCCGCCGCCGCCGTCGGCGCGCGGAACGCGGCCGTCTACGGCAACGGGGCGTACGCGAACGGCAACGGCGCCGGCGGCGGCGTCTTCGGGAGCCCGCCGACGAGCGCGCCGGAGCCGCGGCGGCAGGGCGAACTTCGCGACGTCTCGGGCGCGGCGTCCGGGCTCGGGTCTCCGGGGTACCCCACGGGGTACGGCGCGGAACCCCCGGTTCCCGTGCAGGACCTGCGGTCGTTCATGCAGGGCGGGGGGGCGGGAGGTTCGGGTTCCCACACCGCACATACCGCGGGGGAGGGCGCGAACTAGAGGGCGCGAGGGCGCGAGGTATTGTACGCTGTTTTTTTAACCGCGCCGCGCGACGCAAGACGACGCTCGTCACTTCGCTCAAAGGTCTATCGGATGTCTAAAACCGTCCCGCTACGTTCCCGCTATGATCCTCCCGCCACAAAAAAAGGGAGCCTTTTGCCTCACGGCGGCAGCGGCGGTGGCGGGGTCTCCGCCGGCGGGGTCTCCGCCGAAACGCCGGGCTCGCCCCCCACCCCCCCCGCGTCGACCATGCGTTTCGAGCGCGCCGCGTGGTCCCTTAAAACGAACGCCACCACGAGCGTCGCCGCCACCGCGGCGCACGCGACCGCCGCGCCCGGGGTCTTCGTCGCGCGTCGAATCAGCGCGCCGATCGCAGTTGAGTCCTCCTCGTCGTCGCCTCTGCGTAACGCCCCCAGCCTTATAAACGCGTCTTTCGTCTCGTCGCGCAGAAGCGCGGAAGCGGAGAGGCTATCGTCCGCGCTGGGCGGAGACGGTAAGTCTTCCTCGATCTCGCCGGGGACGAAGAGCTCGCGGCGAGACGCCGAAGCGCCGCGCTCCGCCGCCTCGAGGTCAGTATCGTCTTCCCCCCCGTCCGCGAATTCGGCGAATATGGACTCCAGGCGCTCGCCCGCGGACGGAGGCTTGGGAGGCGTCGGCTCCCACCCGATGCCGCCCCGGAACCCACCGGAGGCGCCCACCGCGTCCGACTCCGAAACGGACGCGGCGGGGACGCGCGCCGCGGCGACGTTTCGGGGCGTCGCCCCGCGCGAATCTGCAGCCGCCGCGCGCAGCGCCGCGTGCGCCTCGGAGGCGCCCCCGGGGCGAAACGCCTCGCGAACGTCACCGGCGATGTCCCTGGTGATCTCCCGCAACGGGTCGAGCCACACCTCCTTCGTGCTCGAGCCGATCTCCTTCAAGGAGCTGGACACCTGAGGGGCCACCTTCGAGGTGACATCCTGCAAACTCTTCCACAACTTCTGGCTCGCCTCGGCGCTTCGAGGCATCGGGCGCCCGACGAGGGGGGCACCGCCGGGCTGGCCCCCGGTCTGGGGTCGGCGATGGTGCTTGTCGCTCATCGCGAAGCGCGCGCGGGAAGGTCGCCCCCAGAGGCGACGGCACCCGCGCGCGAGGAGCGGTGAGGCTCGTGGGCGCCGAATCTCGGTTTCGGGAAGTTTCGCGGAAGAGAAACGAAAAAGCCGCGGCCCGCGCCTTCGTCGTCTCGACGAAGGACGGCACCGGCTTTTCAGATCGGTTGGTGACGTGCTCACACCTATCGGCACGGAAGGCCCGGACGCACTTCAGGACCTCGGGTTGGGTGCGGCGGAACAGAAGCTCGTGCGACCGTAGACTCCCACGGCGCGTGAGATGGCCACCGCGTTGTTGTCCACGCGCGCGTTCGCCCGCCCCCGCGTGTCGGGCACGCTGCCGAGGGCGCGTTTCGAGGTTCCAGCTCGCAGATCGGTCGTCCCGAAACCTTCGACGGTGAAGACCCGCGCGACCGGGGGCGACGGCACGCCCGATCCCGAGAAGAAGGAAGATGTTCCCGAGCGGCAAAAGCAGTACCGGGGGGTGGATATCTCGGGAGGCAAGTACGGAATGGGGGAGTCCATCGACAAAGGGCTGGACGCGACGACCAATCCCGACAGTTTCCTCTTCGGATTCGTCTTCTTGTGCTCTTTCGCCATCCTGGCGTTCCTGTTCGGACCGAGACCGCCGTCGGATTATTACGGTTGATCTTCCGTAGCGTAGCGAGTAGGTTGACCATGTAAGGGATCGTCGGAAGGTCGTCGTACACCGAATCGGAAACGCAGAAGCGCGCGATGTGTCGTGCGGAACGCGCGATGTGTCGCACGCCCGAACGCGTCGTCAGACGCTCGCGACGTCTTCGCGTCGCGCGCCGCCGGAAGCCACGCGGAACGAGCAAAAAATGCTTCGTCATTAAAAACGCTTCGTTAACGTCGTCTCGTCACCGTTTCCGCTTGGGTGCGAACGGCGACGCGCGCATGCCCATCGCGATCGCGCGGCGGCGGAGCTCCGTCCCGGGGCTCCGCGTGTCCTCCGCCGGACTCTGCGGTCTCGCGGCGCCGTGCGACGCACGCAGAGACGCGCGCGAGCGCGTGCGCGGCGTGATCGACGCGTAGCGAGTCTGTAACGGGTCCGCCTCGTCCGCGCGGACGTTTTTGGGCGTTTTTTGGGCGACGGGTTTCGGCGCCGCCGCCGCCTCCTCGGCGTCGCGCCTCAGCGAGCGCAAGCGTTTCTCAGCCTCCGCGACTTGTGCCTCGACGCGTTTCAGCTCAGCTTCCTTCGACTCCACGCGCGCGCGGGGACCGCCGCCGCGCGCGTCGGCGACGGCGCTCGCGACTTGCTTGGCGGCGGCGGCGGCGGCGCGTTTCGTGGCGGCGAGTTCTTCGCGGAGCGCGTCCCCGCGCCGCTCCGCCGCCTCGGCGCGCGCCACCGCCGAGGCGTGCGCGTTCGTGACGCGCTCGAGCGCGGCCCTGAGCGCGTCGTTCGCGGGAACGGACTCGAGCGCCGCACGATGGGCCGCGTCGCGCGCCGCGCGCGCCGACGCCGTCGCCGCCTCGGCTTCGTCCTTGGCGCGGCGAACCGCCGCCTCCGCCGCGCGCTGCGCCTCGCGCGCCTTCGCCTCGGCGTTGGCCACCGCCTCCGCGGCGGCGCGTTTCATCTTTGCGGCGCCCTCCTCCGCGACCGCCTCCGCGGTCTCCGCCGCGCTCGCGGACGCCTTCGCGCTCGCGAGCGCGCGCTCGAGCGCGGCGATCTTGGTCTCCGCAGCCGCGCGAAGCTCCACGACGCGCGCCTCGAGTCGCGCGACGTTTTCCTCCGCCACACGCAAACGGCGCTGCGCCTCGCCGGCGGTTCGGCGGCCAACCTCCGCCTCCGCCTCGCGGAGCGCGAGCGCCTGCTTGAGCGCAGCCTTGCCGTCCGCGCCGTCCCGCGTCGTTAAGCGCAGTCTCTCCGCCGCGCTCGCGGCGGCGGCGCGCAGATCGCGAGCCTCGGAACGCAGACGTTCCACCAACTCGTTATGCCTTAACCGTTCGCGCGCGGCGGCGTCGTCGCGCGTCTTGTGGTACGCGTCTCTTTCTTGTTCAAAGCCCTCGCGTTGCGACTTAAGCTCCATACGCAGGTTCTGTTCCAACGCGTCGCGCTCCTGTTTCGCGCGCGCCAAAGCGCGGCCGGCGTGTGTAACTTCAGCCTTCGCCTCCCTGAGCTCGTCTTCCAGACACGACGCGCGTTGAGACGCGACGTTTGAAGCTCTTGTCGCCGCCTCCAGTCGCGAGCGCAACGCGTCCGACGCCTCCGCCGCGTCGCGCGCGGCGCGTCGTTCCTCGCGCACTTCCGCTTCCGCGGCGTCGACGGCGGCTTCGCGCGCGTGCAGCTCTTCCTTGGCACTCCGCTCGGCGTCCGAGGCAGCCTCGAGGCGACCGCGCCACGCCGTCTCCGTCTCCGCCTCGAGCTCGCGCGTCGCGCGCTCGTGCGCCGCCTGCGTCATTCGCGCCATCTCCAGTTCGCCATCCTTGAGGTTCTCCACCAAACGACGCAGCGTCTCCGTCTCCGCGGCGTCGCCCCAGACGCGCTGGAGCTCCTCCCGCTGCCGGGCGGAGACGAGCGTGCCGCCGCGGTCGGGGTCCAGGGGGCCGCGCAGGCCCACGCGCGTGAGCCACTCGTGGAAGGACTCGGAGACGCCGAACGGCGCGTCGTCCTCCTCCTCGCGTTCCCACGCGTCCATCTCGGCATCCATGGGCGACGCCGGCGCGAGGTCGAACGCGTCGCGCGCGCGGACGTCCGCGGGGGAGAGCGCGCGTTCGGACTTCTTCCCCTGGCGGGAAGAAGGCTGGCGCGCGCGACCGGCGAGCGTGTTCCCGTCCACCGCGCCGAAGGGGGCGCGTCCCGAGCGGTTCTTCATCGCGAGCGTCTCCAAGGTACGACGACGCTTGGCGGAGCCGTGGGGGTCGTGACCCGGCATCTCGCCTTACCCCTGCCGCGACCGCCCACCGCGGGTACCTTCGAGATACACCTGAACACGCGTCGCGGTGTCCAGGAAGCGTGGGAAGGACCCGTCACGCGAGAGGCTGAGCGAGGCGAGCGCCGCGTGAAGTGCCATTGTTCTTTTCTCACGTTCCCCTCTCGCGTCTGGAACGTCCCGAAACCCGAAACGCTCGAAATTCACCGGCGCGAACGGGGTTTACGGAAACGGCCAAAAAAATCGATTCGATCGCAGTTTTTTCGATCTACTACACGAAGATTCGCGCGACTCCCCGTCGTCCCCGCGGTGCGCACGCACGCCCCGCGTTTTACTCCCACCCCTTCCCTCGCTCACACCCCCCTCACCTCGTCTTGCTGCTGCACCTCTGGATTTCGTCCCTGATTTTGTTGTGCAGCGCCTCGGCGAGCTTTTTGTCCCCGCCGCAAATTTTCTGCAGCGCGAGCGGGCTCATGCGCACGATGTCCCGCCCGACGAGGCTGAGGGGCACGGCGACCCGCCCCGCGAACTTCTCGTTCCCCGCGCGCTCCATGAACGCCCTGATCTGCGCGTTGGACCAGCGCACGGGCGCCACCACGCGCTCGACGACGGTCTCGGTGACTGCGCCGTCCTCGCCGATCTTAAGGTTCTTAGAGACATCCTCCCTCTCCTCGCGAACTCCGCCGTCGCCATCCTCTCTTCCCCCGATCAGGCCCACCGTCTTGAGCGTCGACACGCTGTGCTCGGTGTCCACGGACGCGGGCGAGACGGTGCCGATCACCGCGAGCTGCGCGTCCGGCCTTATGAAGCACTCCATCAGCACGCGCGTCAGGTGGCTGCTGCGGTAGGGCACGTGCACGTGCCCGCCCCCCTCACACTGGTATTTAGTCTGCATCTTGCGCATGCGCACGCACTCCTTGAGCGCGTACAAAGAAGCGTTGATCTCCGCCGTCTCCTTCCTCTGCTCGGCGGAGTGGTGCACGTTGTCCTCCTTGCGCTCGCTCCCGGCGCAGTCCACCAGCGTGAGCCGCCCGGTCGCGCCCGACGCAAGGCAGCACGTCAAGCGGAGCACGGCGTGCGACCGCGACGACGCCGCGTTGCAGTGCGTCGCCGAGGTGGCGCGCCTCGCCTTGCCGGCGGCGACGATGGTCTCCAGCTCGGAGACGGAGCGCACCGTCGGCTCGCACGCGCCGATGAGCTGCACGTCCAGTTTTTTGTACTCGGACGGGTCCACGCTCCCGTGCGCGGAGTGCACGCCGATCGCGCCGCCGCCAACCTCCTTCAGCGCGATGTCGTTGCGCGCGGGAGACAGCAAGTCCGTGCACTTCTTGCCGGCAATCTCGAAGTACGCCACGCGGATCTGCGCGGCGCCCTTCAGGGGACTCGAACCGGCGACGCCGCGGAAGAGCGCCTCCATGGCGGTTTTCTCGAGGTGCTCCATGGTGTGCGTCTTCCCGGAACCCGTCTGCCCGTACATGAACAGCGCACCAACGCGCCCGGCGAGCGCGCCGGCCACCATGGGCGCGGCGGCGGTTTCGTACACCTCGGCGCTGCCGCATTTCTCGCCAAAGGCGCGCGATACGTCGAAGGCGCTGTGCTTCACGAACATGCGCTTCAGGTCCGCGCGCATCTGGCAGTTGTGGATCACGACGGTTCGCGAGGGGCGTCCGCCCGGCGCCGCCCCCGCGCTCGCGGCGGCGCACTCCGGGACGGTCACGCAGTCGAACTCGCCGCGAGCCTGCTCGTGCGCGAAAAGGGGACGCTTGCGCACGTACACCTTCACCCCCCCGGGGGGGGACTCGGGTCGATCGAGCGCGTTCGCGTCCGGAGCAACGCCGGTTCCGTCCCCGGGCGCGTTCGCGCGCGATTCGGTCGCCCGCTTGTTCCTCCACCTCTGCACCGCCGCCGCGAACGGCTTCGCGTTCATGCGACGCGACTCTCGCTTGTCGAACATCTGCCGCGTCGGTTTCTCGCCGTCCGCGCCAGCCGCCTTCTTCGTCACCACCACGTCCTCCGGCGGGGCCGCGCCGGCGGCGGTGGGGCGCTTCGGGGCTTTGGCCGCGGCGATCGCGCGCGCCGCCGCGGCGGCGGCGGCGGGGTCGACGTCCCCCATGACGTCGCCGGTGTTGAACGGGGGCTTACCCGGGGGCTTCAGGGGCGACTTGCGGAGCTTCGACGGAGACGAAGCCTCCTGCTCCTGCAACTTGAGGAACTCGTCGAAGCCGATGGGGGTCGCCGCCGGCGCGTGCGTGATGGGCGAGCCGGGGAGCTGCGCCGCGGACCAAGCGCCGGGCGACGCGGGCGCGCGCCGCGCGCTCGGCGCAGTCGCCTTCGAAGCCACTTTGGGCGACGATAACGGAGACGCGCCTCTCCTCTCCGTCTGGCGCTGCTCCACGGCTTTCGTGACAATCTTCTGGACCATCTCCGCGGGCAGACGGGGTTTCTTGCTCGCCGCCTTCGGCACGCCGGACGCGGGGCCCGCGCGGCGACTGGTCTCCGCCTCGGCCGATTCAACCGGCGGCGGCGCGCTCCGACCGCCGGACACCGCCGCGGGTTGGGCGTCCGTGGAACCTTCGCCCCGCGTCGCCGCTTCCGCGCGCCTGGCGAACGCGCCCAGCAGAGCCGCCACCTCCCCCGAGTCCTCCTCGGAAGTGATGTCCACGGTGGGGGGCTTGCCGGCCGGCGCCGCCGCGCGCGCCGCGCCGGGCGGCGTGAGCGCGCCGGCGATGGCAGCCTGCGCGGACTCCACCGCCTCGCGCACCGCGGGGGTCGACGCCCTCGCCCCGCGTGTCTTTTCCGCCGTCGCCGAGACGGGCTTGATCCCCTTCGCCTCGGTTTGCTTTCTGAACGCGGCGGCGAACCCCGGGACGGCAGCCGAGGCGTACGGCGACCGACGAGACTCGGACGAGGCTCGCGTCGTCCCCGCGCGCGCCGTGGCCGGCCGGACGCGGCTGCGCTCCGCCGCGTCCTTCGCGGACGCCGCCGCCTCGCCGGCGCGCTCGCGAACCACGAGCGCCGCCGCCCTCACGGAGGGCTTCGTCCGAGTTTCGAGTTTTCTGCCGTCCGCGTCTCCGGAGTCCCGGGTCGACGTCACCGAGGTGACCGACGCCGCGAGCCGCGTGGGAGCGCCCGGGCTCCGCGGCGCGGCGGATGCCGGGCGCTTCGCGGGTGACGCGCGCGACGGCCGCGCGGGCGACGGGCGCGGCGGGCCCCAGACGTCCGGGTCGTCTCCGTCCCTCGTCTCCCCAAACTCCCCGAACACGCGCGCGATGACCTCCTTGGAAGGCGTCGGCGGGAGCCCCCGCGCCGTCGCCTCCTCCTCCGCCTGCTTGACCAGCATCTCCCGCTCCCAGGGCATCAGCCGGCCGGAGGGCGCGAGACTCTCGCCGCGAGGCGGCGTCCCGGGGTCGCGATTTTCCTTCGTGGGGACCGTGCCGTTCGCCCCGGACGACAGAGGGTTGAGGGTGTGCGGTACGCCCCACTGCCTCCGCTGCCGGCCTTCGGAGCCAGCCTGGCGACGTCCCGCGTCGCCGAAGCCCGCGGCGGAGGCGTCGTTCCCGCCCGCCCACCACGTCTGATCCGACGAGGCATCTTGTTTCGGGAGGGGCAACGGGTCGCTCTCCAAACCACGCACGGGCTCCGCCACCTGCTGCACGCTCGCGCGCTCGGCAGCCTTGCGCTGCGCGCGCAGCTCCGTGGCGCGCTCCAGCGCCTGCTTACGCTTCTGCGCCCAGTCCGCGGCGGCGTTGGATGCCTGGGGGAAACGGGGGGGGATGCAGGATGGTCAACGACAGTTCAAAACCGCTCGATCGACCGTCGAACTCGGCACGAGTCTCGGGGGGAACAAAACATCGGGGGTCCGAGGGAGACGCACCTTGCGCGCCTTCGCCGCCGTTCTCACGTCATCCGTCGCCGCCGTCGCGCCACCCATGTCAGAGGGCGGCATGATGTCCTCGGGGCGTCCAGCAACTTCAAGCGCCTCTCGCTGCCCTCGTGACGCGCGCTCTTCTGTGGCGAAGCGCGACCGCGGTTTCCGACTTCCGAGAGGAACGAACAAGCGTCGCAGCTGTTGCCGGGATTTGGATTCATCGATGCGTTTGACCGATGGACTTTGGATTTCGATCGGGGCGAACGGTGAAACGGGACGAAATTTGAAACGGGACCGAAACTTTTCAAAGGCGGCAATTGAACTTTTCGTCGTTGACATCGGCGGGTCTGTGCACTCCGCACGGGCACATGGCAAGCCTCCGACACGCCTTCCGGCGATGTCGCGGAGGCGTGTCGTGGCGCTCGGCGTGGAGGCCGTCGTTCCGGGACGGCGCGGTGGGAGCTGTCCCGGAGCCACCGCGCGTTTATCCCGACGCGTCGCGCGGGTTCCGCGCGAGCGCCCCGTCGCGCTCGGAGACGGGCGAGACGCTCGCGTCGGACGCGTGGCACCGGTGGGTCGGATCGGTGACCACCAGGGACGTGGACAGGGTGCTGCGACGCGTCAACCGGCGCATCGAAACGGGCATCGTCTCCATGCCCGGGCAGGCGCGGTGTCTGGAGACCACCTGGGACCATCCGAAAACCCACGGCGACGAGCGTGAACGAATCGAAGCCGACGCCACTTTAGTGTTTCTGCACGGCTTCAGCGACGAAGCCGAGCACTGGCGCGAGTTCGCGCAAACGCTGGTCAGCGGCACGCCCGGCGGGTGCGACATCGTGCTTCCGGGCGCGCCCGTGCGTCCGTTCGTGGTGGGGGGCGTGCACCGGCACGTCGCCGCGTGGTTCGAACCGCGCCTTAACCACCGGAGCGACGTCGAGTGGAGCGCCGTCGACGCGCCGGGCGCGGACGAAACCGGCCTCGCGGGGTCGAAGGTGTGGAAGTGCGGGGGAATCGAGCCCGCCGTGCGCTGGGTCGACGGCCTGCTGGCGAACCTCGAGAGGCGGGGCGCCAAGCCGGGGAGCGTCATCCTCGCGGGGTTCAGTCAGGGCGCCGCGCTCGCGCTCGCCGCCGCCGCCAACCACACGGCGTGGCGACCGGCGCTGGGGGGCGTGCTGTGCCTGCGCGGGTACCTCCCGGAGCGCGCGGACGTCACGGAGGAGCCTCAGGCCTCCCCGGGGACGTCCCCGGGGACGGAAGCGCGCGCGGAAGAAAAGAGACCGCCGGCGGTGCTCATGTGCCAGGGCGGGCGCGACGAAGTTGCGCCGACGTCGTGGGCGCGCGTCGCCGCCGAAGAGATGCGCTCGGCGCGCTCGAGCCTGGGCGCGAACGGCGACTCGGACTCGCGCGTGGAGCTCACCGTGTGCGAGGACCGGGGCCACGAGCTGGGCGCGGACGACGTGTGGCGCGCGAGGTGGTGGATACGCTCGCGGCTCGAACGCGCGCTGGGGTAGAAGATGGGTGAGTGTTCTTCCGCGTAGCGACGCGCGCGCGCGAAAACGATTGGCGGATACCGATCCATGTATTGTACGGTACGTGTGTCTTGTGAAAATATATCGCGCCGGGAGTGGTTTCACTTCGCTCCTCGAATCTCTATCGTAGTATCGAACCGGCTGTTTCGCCCTCCATCACGTCGCAGTACTCGCCGTGGTGTCTCTACGCGATTGCGGCGTTGCCGTGCGGCGTGGGGTGCTGCGGACACGAGTTGTGTATGACCGGGATGTTGGTGAGCGGGTCGCACACGCCGCTGCACCGCCACTGGAACGTCGCGATGCATTTGGAGTTGCCGCGGCAATCCTGGCAGCACATGTTCCGCTCGTCCACGTACTCTACGTCCAGCCCCATGACCCATGACCCCACGGAGACGTCCTCGTTGGCGAACCTGTGCAGAATGGACCGGTGGTCGTGGATGTACTGCGCCACCGTGCGCGAGACGCCGTAGATCTGCCCGGTGCAGTGCCGGAAGTACCGGTTGCCGCTGTCCCCGAACCGCCACCACTCGGGCTCGTGCCATCGCTGCTTCGGATTGCTCAGCACCGGGCCGCTCTTCATGCACCCGAAGTACATGGACCGCGTCAGGCGGTGCGACACTAAGAACCGCTCCAGCTCAGGCACGCGCAGGTGGATGTCGTCGTCCACCTTCATGTAGAAGTCCGCGTCCACCGTGGTCACCGCCGCGCTGAACCACATCACCGTCTTATCGGAGAGCTTATCGTACGTGTCCGTGTGCTTCAGCCGGAAAAAGTCGTCGTGACGCGCGATTTCCCCCTCCAGGTCCCGGTTCAAACGCTCGTCCGACTTGGCGGGCTCGCCGATCACGAACCGGAACAGCAAACCGTGCTGCGTCTCCATCTGCCGCAGCGCCGGCCCGGAGGGGAACCACGTGTCTCGCAGGACGTCCCGCCGCGCGCGAGACCCGAACCCGGTGTTCACGCCGATAAACGCCAGCAAACGCTCCTCGCCGCCGGGTTTCCCGGCGTCGCTCGCCAGCGTCACGGCGTGCGTCACGTACCCGTCCGCGTTCACGCCCGCCTGCGTTGCGCCCGCCTCGTTCTCGTGCATGGCGTGCTTCTGAGTTCTCGTGCTCGCGTCGGTCCCGAACCCCCCGTCGCGCGCGTCGCCGGTCCAGTCGCCGCTGGCGCCGTCTCCGAACCCCTCGGTCTTGCTCCACAACTCCGCGTCGCCGCCGAGCTGGTGCTGCAGCTGCGCGATCACCTTGTTCTGGTCTCGGATCGTGCGGTCCTTGCGTCGCAGCTCGTCCGCCAGCGCCAAAGCGCTGGGCGTCTCCTCGTACGAAAGAGGCGAGCCCCCCAGCTCGCTCTTGAAGCGCCCGCCGGCGTCCAACACGAAGACCCGCACCTCGTGCCGCCCCGCGGCGAGTTTGGGCAGCGGCGCCGAGAACCCCGCGTTGGGCTCCGACGCGGGTCTCCGGCCGCAGACCCGGCCGATGTTTTTGTCGCCTCGCGGCACGGACGCGCGAGACGTGAGGACCAGGAACCCGTCCACGTACACGGAGACGGAGGAGGGAGGCGCGGCGCCGCTCTCGCACGCCCAGCCGTGTACGACGCCGCGCGCGACGCCGTCCACCTGCCCGAGCAACAACGGCTCATCGTTCTCCGTCTCTAAATCACCCGCGTCGTTTAGAAGAACATCGTTCAAACGCGAACCGTCATTGTCGGTCGAGGCTCGGTCCAGCGTGGGTCCCACGATCGTCGCCCTCGCGTCGTCCGTCAAACGAGGCAGGCCCGCGAGGGACGCTTCGGCGCCGAAGCCGGCGCCGCCGGCGTCGGCGTCGTTGAGGTCGTGGACGAGCGCGTCTGTTATCCGCGAGGACTGGATCATCCGGGCCGCGACGTACGTTGAGCACAGCAGCGAGAACGCCACCACGATGGCCGTCTGCGTCCGCGCGCGGACGCCGCCGCGACCGCCGGGCTTACCTTTCATCCTTCGCCGACTTCGTTCAACCAGTCCCGAATGTACCACGATCCGCGAGGCTCCTCACGGCCTCTTCACGGGCTCGCGGGGCTTCGCGGGGGCCGCGGTGACGGCGGTGTACCCTACGGCGCTCGCGCCCGCGGCGACCGCGGCTTTCCCGGCGACGCCGCCTCCGGCCTGCGATGTGAGAGGGGGTGGGTGGGTGCGCCGTGAGCGACCGCCGCATGTTGCGGGCCGCGGGGCATTCGGCGGTGCCCTCATCGCGACGATCGCGCGAGACGGCCGGGACGTACCTTGGCGATGGCGGCGGCTTTGGACCAGACGGCGATTCCTCCGGCGAAGAGTGCGCGAAACACAGTGCCAGAGTGCACCTGGCCAGACATGTACCTCTACCCTGTCAGACAGGACGCGGGCGAGTGTGCGAGGTGTTGAGCGTCTCGGGCGCTCGAAAACCGCTTTTCCTCGGGCGGCCTCGGAGATCGCAACTTCGCATCGTCGTTTGAGGGGCGGATCCGTCGGTCCGCGACCCGGAAAAGCGCTCGAGTCCTTGAACCGACGTTTCGACCACGAACGTCGACGAGAGGCTGACGATGCGCGTCGAGTCGTCGACGAAAACGTCTTCGCGGCTTGGCCACGTCCCGCGCGCGGCACACCGGCGCGCGCGCGCAGCAGACATGCTCGCGTCCGTCTCCGCGCGCCCTTCCCCCTCCCCGCCGCCGTCGCCGCGACCCGCGCGGCGGGCGAACCGCGCGCCCCTTCGCCGCGAGTCGCTCTCGGCGCGTCGCGGGTCGGCGCTGTGCGCGTCGGCGTCGACGTCCGGAACCGACGTCGCGCGACCGGATGGCTTCGGGTTCAGCGCCGCCGGGATGATCTTCCCGTACCACTGCGGCGCCTGGGAGGTCCTGAGCGAGCTCGGCCTGCTCACACCGGACACCCCGGTGGCCGGCGCGTCCGCGGGCGCGCTCGTCGCCGCCATGCACGCGTGCGGCATGTCCCCCTCCGAGGGCAAGCGCGTGCTCACCGCTGTGTTGCGCGATTGCCGCGAGAACGGCGTGCTCGGCCGCGTGGGCGGCGTGCTGGAGCGCGCGCTGCGCGCGGAGCTGCCCGCGGACGCGCACGAACTCTGTTCGCGAAACAACCTGTTCGTCTCCGTGTCCTCCCCGCGCTTCGTGAAGGGCGAAGAGAGACGAAACGGAGAGAGCGGGTTCAACGGAACGCCGTTTGCGCTAGAAAACGCGCTCGTTTCGTCATTCTCCTCGCGCGACGACCTCATCGGCGCGCTGCTTTCGTCGTGCCACATCCCGGTGTACTGCGGCTGGCCCGTGCGTTTGTATCGGAACAAGTGGTGCGTGGACGGGGGCTGGACGAACCTCGCGCCTCTGCCTCCAGGCTGTACGAGCGCCGCGCGCGTCGCGTCTTTCCCGCTCGTCGACGCGTGGCGCGGCGCCCCCGACGGCGACGGGAAAGCATCGGGCAACGCCTTCGAGCAAAGCGCGAGTTTCTGGAGCGGATGGGGCGACGCGGACGACGAAAATTTGCTCATCGCGCCGGACGGCGCGGAAGGCACGTCTTCCGTGGAGTACGCGACGCTCGGGAAGTGGGCGCTCCTGCCGCAGGACGACAAGACGCTGGAGGAACTCGCGCGCATGGGGCGCGCGGACGCCGAGCGCTGGGCGGCGAAGCGCGGATACGAACGCGCCGGCGAATGCCGAGACGCGTGCGAAATCGCCTTTGGGTAATGACCGTTTTTTCTAGCTACGTGCGTGTATCGACGCGTCGTCGATTCGCGTACGGAAAGGTTTTAACGCATCGCGTCCGTCCGTCCTCGTCCGTGTCAGTCAAACGCGATAAAACGCGCGTCACGCCGTATCGCTTTCCATGACGTCTCTTCTCGTCGTTGGGTATTAAATTAGGGGTGGTAATGTACACTCGTCGGCGCCGCGCGGCGCGCCTCTCAGCGAAAGTCGCCGTCGCCGTCGCGCCGGGCGACGCGTTCTTCGACTGGTTCTTTTTCTCGGCAAAGACGCTCACATCTTGAGCGCGCACCGCACCACCTCTCCCAGCAGGTACGCGACGCACAAGTACGCGGGGTTGGTGCTGATGAAGACGCCGGGGAACTTGAGGCGGTAGGCCCACGGGTACAGGAGCCTGAATCCCAGCCAGGCCCATCCGAATGCGGCGGCGTTCACCGGCGAGACAAAGGCGGCGTGCAACCAGAGGCTCACCAGGAACCCCGGGCTCTGCTCGAGGTAGTTGCCCACGGTGCGGTCCGCGGCCCGCACGCGCGCGGACTTGCTGTAGCGTCCGTACTTGACGTCCGCCAGCGAGGGCGGGGGCTTCCCCTCGGCTTTGGCTTTCTTCTTCGCATCCTTGAGGACCACGAACGCTGTGGCGCTTTGGTCCCACAGGAACGCGTAGTACAAGAGCGCCCACGCCGCGGTGACGAGCACGACGGGCGCGAAGAGCGAGATGTCCACCGGCCCGGCGGAAACGGAGACGGCGCCCTTCTTGCCCTTGCCCGAGGGGGCGGCGTAGGACGCGGGGAACGCGGCGACGAACGCGGCGGCGTCGAACGTCGACGTCTCGTACGCCTTGAGCGCGACCCACCCCAACCCGGCGAGGCACAGGATCGCGCCCTGCAGGGGGATGGTGCGGTGGTCCATCGTGAGCACCGCGCTGGAAAAGAGCGTCGCAACCATGGCGTTCGCTGGTCGGCGGAGGTGCCGCGGCGGACGTACCGCTGTGCGACGGGGTATGCGCGCGGGACGGGCCGAAGCGGATTGGCCACGAATCCGAATTCGAGGGGGACGTTTTTTTTTTTTCGCGTCACCAACGGGCCAAGTGTGAGGCACCGATGCCGGGCAGTGTGAGTGATGAAGGGTCGCACGATTATTACTACGTGAAAGGTAAAACTAAAACTCTACGAACGGCGGGTGGCCGTCGAGCTTATCGAGTTCGTCCATCTCGCTCTCCGTCAGCCGCGGCATCTCCAGCACCCGCAGGTTCTCCGCGATGCGTTCTCTGTTCGAGGACCGCGGGATCACCACCTGGCCTTTGTCCAGCGCCCACCGCAGAACCACGGCGGCGGGAGAGACGCCGCGCCGCTCGGCGAGGGCCACCACCGCCGGCGCGCGCAGCACCGGGTTCGTCCTGTGCCCCTTCATCAGCCACTGGCTCCCCAGGGAGGAGTACGCCTCGTACTGCCACCCGCGCGCCGTGCACAAGACGCGCGCGCCCAGGTCCGCGGAGAAGACGTCAGAGTTGCGCTGCACCACAGCCGGCTCCACCGTCGCGAACCGCGCGAGCGTCGTTAAATCGGCTTCGTCAAAGTTGCTCACGCCGATCGCGCGCGCCTTCCCGTCCGCGTGCAGCGCCTCGAGCGCGCGCCAGCTGTCCTGCCACGTGCCCTCCGGGTTTTCCCCGCACAGGCTCCCCCAGCACCTCGGGTAGTGCAGCAGGAACAGGTCAACGTACTCCACGCGCAGGTCATCCAGGCTCGACTGGAACTGAGTAAGCGTCGCGTCGTACCCGAGGTGCCGCGGGTGCAGCTTCGACGTCAAAAACAAATTTTCGCGTGGAACGCCGCTCTTCGCCACCGCGGACCCGACGAGGTCCTCGCGGTACCACTCGCGAGCCTGCGCGCTGTCTATGGACCGGTACCCCGCCTCTAAAGCCCACAGCACGGCGCGCTCGGTGGCCTCGCCGAGGCCCGCCGTGCCGAACCCCACGAGAGGCATCAGCGCGCCGTTGTTCAGTCGCGCGAAACCGGAAACCGCGTCGGAGGTCTCGCCGTCGCCGCCCGTCCCCGTCCCCGTCCCCGTCCCCGTCCCCGCGGGCGCGCGTTTCTCGCACGCGCCGCAACTCTTCCTGCAGCTCTCCAGCATGAACGCCGGGTTCGCGTCGCACTCACCGCTCGCCACCCACGCCGCGCACGAAGCGCCCGCGGTGTCCGCGCAGCCGCCAAAAAGGTCGGGCGCGCGTTTCGTCGGCGCGGACGGCGCGTCGGGGACCCCGGGAGGGTCCGGCACACCCGGCGGGTCCGGGTCCGGGTCCGGCGTGGCGTTCGAGTCGCCTGTTCGGCCATCGTCACGCCCCACGTCGTTCGAGTCGTCTCTCAACTCGTACGCGTCTTCCGCGTGGACGTCGTACGCCCCGTCGCGCGTCGCCCCGGTGCGCGCGCCGGACGCATCCGCCTCTGCCCCCCCACCGTTTCCCGAAACGTCGGCGAAAGCTTCCGTGCTGAACGCCGCGAGCGCGTGCATCGTGCGGTAGTGCACGTACATGAGCGCACATACGAACCCCACGATGAGCGCCCGTCTCGTCCAGACCTTCTGCCTCGCCGCCGCCACCCCCCGCGCGTCGCGCCGGACCGCCTCCAGCAGCGGCGCGGTGCGCTCCATGGTGTGGGCGCCCCGATGTCGTGGTCGACGACGGTGTTCAGGCGAACGAGTGCGAGGCTCGATCCGTGTGTACAATTTTTACCATCTTTTCGCGAGGAAGTTTGGTCTGTTTTTCGACAACGCCCCCCGCGGGTCTACGCTTCGCCGCGAGCACTCTTTCCCGCGATGTGTGCCTGACCGCTGATGAACACGGCGCTCGAGACCGCGACCGCCGCGGTCTGGAACCCGCACGCCGGCGGGACCGCGGGGTTCGGTCGCTCGTCCGCCTCCGAAGACGGTCGCGGAGGCGTCCCGGTTTCCGGCGGCGCCGACGGCGACGCGCTTTTTTTCGCGACGTTTTCAGCAACCGGCGCGCCGTCCTCGCCCGCCGGTCCGGACGCGCGCGCTAACTCTTTCGCGACGGTTTCGTCTTCGTCTTCGTCTTCGTCTTCGTCTCCGCCGTTCTTCGCCGCCACTTCTTCGACGCCGAGACGCGGTTTCAACCCGCTGAACTGCGGGTGGAACGGGCACCTCTTCCCGAACTTGGCGTGGTCGGAGCTGACGACGCCGTTTTTCAAGCAGACGCGGCACGCGTGTCGTTTCCGCTCCCCCGCGAGATCCGCGGCGGCGTTTTTCGTCTCCGCGGCGTCCGCCGTCTGCGCCTCCGCCTCCGTCGCTTCCGCGACCACCGGTTCGAGTCTCTTCGGTTTCCGGACGAACAAAACCGTGGAACCGGTCGCGTCTTCGCCGGACTTCACACCGCGCTCGTCCAGCCCAAAGGGCTCGCGCGCGGGCGGCGGGATCGGGAAACCCGCCGGCGTGACGTAGTCCTCCGCGGGGCACCACCGTTTCCGCTCCAAACGCAGGTCGAGCGTCTCCACGGTATCGTCCGCCAGGTACTTAAGCGTGTGGAGACCGTTCGAGAACTTCGTCACGATCGCGTCGTACCACGCGCCGTCGTCCGCCCAGAGCACGCGAACGTACCGCCCGACCGTCTCCGAACCGGGCGGGTCCTCTTCGGACGCCGGCGAGAACTCCGCCGACGCCGCCGCGGCGGCGTCCATCCCCTCGGGGACCTCCGCGGGGCGAAGCCGCGGCGGGAGGAGCATCCAGCGCACCCGGCTCCGATGCGTCGCCGCGTCGCGCGCCTTCGCGATAGCCAACGCCTCTGCCTCGGCCTCCTCCGCCTCTTCTCGGAGCCGGCGGCGCTCGGCGTCCTCGGCAATCTTCACGGCGATCCGGCCGCTGCGCTTGCGGTCCATCTCGTCGTACGACGCCTTCATCAAACGCCGGCGCTCCAGGTCCTCCACACGCGCACACTCCAGCCTAGACGCGCGCGCCGCCTTCTCCTCCAGAGCGTCGTGGAAAGGCAGGTGCGTCTCGCGCAGGTACAAAACAAGAGCCCGGTCCTTCGCGGATTTGCTCGCCTCCAGACAAGACGCCAGCGCGCGGCACTCGCGCGCGTCCACGCAGACGGTGCCGAACCCCGGGTCAGACTGGCCATGCATACCAAAGCTTGACCCTCGGTGTCCGTTCGCGAATGAAACCGAGGGCTTCTCCCAGCGCCACAGCCTGGCGTCGTTTCCGGACGCGAAGTACACTCGGCTCTCGGCGTCGGCGCCGACGCGCTCGCCGTGCGCCTCGGGGTGGCACTGGTACGCGTCCCCGGTGACCGCGGCGTGCGCCGCCGCCATCGCCGCCACCTCGTCCACGCACGCCTCGTCGGACTCGACGCAGTGCTCGCACAGCGCGTTGAGCACGTCCAGGCGCTCGGAAGGCGCGAGGTCGAAAAACGTTTTTCCGCCGCGAAGGGGGTAGCCGCGCGGACGCGGAGCGGCGGCGTCTCGAGCGGACTCGTCGTCGTCTTCGTCGACGGCAAAGTCCTCGTCTCCGTCCCCGGGGACGGTCGCCTCGTCCACGTCCGCCGTCTCCGCGACGGGAAGATCGCGTTGGATCTCCCCTTCGTCGTTCGCTTCCGTCTCCTCGTCTCCGTCCTCGGCGTCCTCGTCGCTCTCCGTCTCGGGGTCGGGGTACGCGTCCTCGAAGTAATCCGTCTCGTGCGCGATCTGACGCACGCGGCGCTTCAGCCTGCGTTCCCAGTCGTTCACCTCCAGGCGCGCGGTCCTGGAGCCGTCCTCGATGAGCCGCAAAATCAGCTCGATGACCACCACCTCGAGCGTCGGGTCCAGCAGCGCGCGCTCGAGCCGGTCCGCGGTGAACGCGGGAAGCCGCATGACCGCTCGGAACGTGTGGCAAAAGGAAAACACGGCGTAGAACTTCCAATCGCCGCGAAGCGCGAGGACAGCCTCCCGCGTCTCCGGGTCCGCATCCTCCAATCCGCGCGTCGAACTCCCATTCTGAAGCTTCGGGTAGTCGCGCGCGGTCGCGTCCCCGCGGGCCATCGTCGCCGGCAGCCGCCTCGCGCCCCCTCGTGTGGCGGCGAGGCGTCGGCGATCGGCAGGCACGAGAACGACTTCCGAGAAGCCGAGACGGCAGTTTCTCGACCGAGTCGAGGCGGATGGATTCCGGGAGGGTTCACAGACCATGATTCAGAGGAATCCACTTGTTCCTTTCGCACGCGTCCTGAGCCTCTGGATAACTTTGCCGCCACATCTCGTGGCGCGGCACCTCGTCCATCCTCCTTGCGCGGAGAGGCCCGAGCCCGCGGCGAAGCCACGATGCGCGCCGTGCCGTCCGCGACGTCGCAGGCGCGCGTCGCGACGGGCGCGCAGGCGTCCGTCTCCCGCGCCGCGCGGCGCGCGCCTTGCGCGTGTGGTTCGTTAGGACGGGGAGGGCACGCTCGCGAGCCATCCTCCGTCCGCGCGAGTTCGCGCCGCGGCGCGCGCGCCTCGCGGTCCCGCCCCCCCCCGCGCGCCGCGAGCGACGGCGAGTCCTCCGGTTCCGCGAACGTCGCCGTGTCCCTGGCGACTGCGTCGCTGGTGGACGCCATCCCCGACGCGATCCCGGCGGACCGAAGACCGAAACCGTACGAGCCCAAACTCGTGGCGTTCACCGGAGGCACGGCGTTCAACGGCATCATCGACGAGCTTCTCGAGCTGACCAGCCGCGTGACGCACGTCATCCCCGTCTCCGACGACGGGGGCTCCACCGCGGAGATCGTGCGCGTGCTCGGTGGGCCCGCGGTGGGCGACCTGCGGTCGCGATGCCTGCGGCTCAGCGACGAGAGCACCGACGAGGCGCGCGCGGTGAAGGCGCTGCTGGCGCACCGTCTGCACGCCACGGACAGCGCCGCGGCGAAGGCTGAGTGGTACCGCATCCAGGAGGGCGACCACGAGCTGTGGGCAAACATCTCCGAGCCCTACGCGGACATCATACGAAGCTTTCTGCTGTACTTCCACTCGCAGGTGAGCGCGGCGAAGACGGATGTGAAGTTTGATTTCGTCAACGGGTCGGTGGGGAACTTTTTCTTCGCCGGCGCGCGCATGTTCTTCCGGAGCATGGAGGCGGCGATCCTGCTGTACTCGCGGATCAGCCGCGCGCCCGCGGAGAGCGTGGTGGTGCCCAACATCGTGCTCGACGAGAACGTGCGCGTCGCGCTGGGCGCCGAGCTGTGCAACGGGAGCACGATCCGCGGCCAGAATGAGATCTCGCACCCGACGCCGGATCCGAAATCCTTCTCCAAGGCGCCAAACGCGAGCTCATCGAAGAAGCCGTCCTCCTTGGGCGGCGACCTGGTGAAGAAGAGCAAGACCGTCGCGAAGGCGCGCGAGTTTATTAACCAGGGCAAGGATGTGAAGAAGGCGGGAAAAGCCAAGGCGGCCTCGAGCACGTTCTGGATGGAGGCTATCGAGCGCGGAGCTATTCCCGACGTCTCAGCGCACGAGTTCTGGGGCGGCTTAGAAGAGAGTTCCGCGGGGCATCAGCGCGTGCGCGACGCGCTTAAGCAAGGGGACATTCGGTCCGCGGGCGAGCTGATTAACTCGCGTCTGTACGACCTGACGACCAGGCCTTTATCGGTGTGGGACATCGATAAAGTCGTTTCCGGGTACGAGGGCTTGGAGAGTCCGATCAAGCGCGTGTTTTACCTCTCCACCGAAGACCCGACCAGCTTGGCGCCGGTGTACCCCAAGGCGAACCCGGCGATGCTTCGCGGCGTCGCGACGTGCGACGGCGTGGTGTACGGCATGGGCTCGCTGTACACCTCGATCGTGCCCTCGCTGATCCTGGAGGGCGTCGGCGAGGCGCTCGCACAGAAGAGAGGGCCGAAGGTGCTCATCCTGAACGGCGCGCAGGACCGCGAGACGGGGGACATGTCGGCGAGCGCGTACGTCGCCGCCGTCGTCGACGCGCTGAACCGCGCGTACGAGCCCGACCAAACGCGGCGCTTATCGCATAAATGCTCCGACTACGTCACCGTCGTGATCGCGCCCGTGGGGGGGGGTATGCCGCTGGACATAGAGTCGCTACACGCGATGGGCGTCGAGACGGTAAGAGAGGTGGACGCGAAGAAGAACAAATCGGGGACGGGCGCCGAGTACGACGTGCCGGCGCTCATACAAGCGCTGCGCGAGTGTTTCCCTCCGCCGTCCGTTTGACGCGTTCGATAGATACGATATAAGATAGCGGTTCGATAAGAAGGTTGGATAACTTACAATCGTAGTCAACTATTAAATACCTTCCGTACCACACGGTATGCAGTCTGCGTGATGCAAGAGCGCTTTGTCGTTCGCGTTCGCGTCCGTGGATACGCGTCCCCGCCGCGCGGTCATCGCGCGACGTCGGCGAACTCCACGAAGTCGCACTTCAAAAACCCGAGGTCGCTTCCCTTCTGTTTTCCCTCGCCCGTGTCCTTCTCCCCGGGGCACCCGTCGCCGCGCAAGTAACACGCGCCGGGGACGAAGTCTGGGTCCGCGAAGAACGACGCCAGTTTGGCCGACACGTCCAGGTTCGCGTTCCCGTTCGCTCGCGCGGCGGTCTCGATCTTCCCGAGCCCGAACTCCGCCGCCGCGAGGCACGCGTACTCGTGGTAGCGGAGCGTTTTCGACGTCTCGTCCGTCGCGTTTTCGTCTCTTCGCAGAAGCGACGAAAACGGAGGCACGCCCGCGAGCGCCTCGTCGTACGGAGGCGAGGTGAGCCTCGGGAATTTCGAGCGCAGGGCGCGCGCGGGCCGCACGCACGCGTCTGCGTCCTCGGCTCGCCGTGGCACAGCGAAGAAATCGAGCTCGACGTACTCGAAAGACTCGCGGATGTCTCGGGCGTTTTTCGTCCGCAGCGGGCCGGGCGGGTACCGCGCGAAGCCGATCTGCGAGGTGGTGTCCTCGACGCAGCCGCGCAGGATCCTGGTCTCGAACGTGCACGCGGATTTCGGCTGCACCTCGTAGCGGAAGTACAGCGAAAGCGCGTCCGCGTGCTCCTCGGGCGTTAGGTCGACGCGCCGAAGGCACGCGCGCGAGGGAGACGGCGGGGCGTTACTAAAATAGAAATGGTGCGTCACGGGCACGACGACGCACAGGATGACCACGAGCGCGGTGGAGAGGATGTACCCGGACGCGGTGCACCCGTTTGGGTACTCCGTCTCCCCGGTGCACCCGTTACGACGCGCCATGAGGTCGCGCGGTCGCGTCCGTGTCGGGCGCGGCACGCCGTGGCTGACAGTGCGCGGGAAGGGCAAGCGTCGGCTTCCGTTTTGGCTTTCCGAGAAAGCCGCTGGAAGTCGCTGGCTGGAAAATCGTCGCGACCTCGTGACACCTCACACCTTTTCTGATCTGGTGCGATCGTCACTCCGCCACGCGCCCGGTCTCCAGGCGCGCACAGCGAGTCGACACCATGGATAAGGTGGCGCGCGTCGGGGCGGCGCTCCTGCGTCGCGGTTCGCGCTCGGTCGCGGAGACCGCGCGCGGAGGCGCGCCCTCCACCACCGGCGGTTGGCGGGAGATGCTGATAAACCCTACGCGAGGCGCGCAGTGGCACGAGACGCGCGGGTACGTCTCGTCTTCGCTCCCCCGTCGCGCGGACGACCGCTTCGCGCCCGTCTTCGAGACCCCCGAGATGGACCGCGAGTACGAGCGGCTCGCGGAGGAGATCAAGCGGTCCCCGAAGAAGCGCCAGCGGTTCCTGCTCACGGAGGCGCTCAAGGGCACGCGCCTGAAACCCCTCATCGCCGCGGAGCACGAGCTTTTGAAGGAGGAGGATGAGTTCAAGCCCCGCGAGCTGCAGACGCGCGTCATCGACGTGAACAGGACGTGCAAAGTGACGAAAGGCGGGGGTTTGATGAATTTCACCGCCCTCGTCGTGGTGGGCAACGGCGACGGCGTCGTGGGCTTCGCCACGGGCAAAGGGAAGGATGTGAGTTTAGCGGTGGAGAAGGCGTACGCGCGCGCGTCGCGGTCGCTGGTGTACATCGAGCGCTTCGAGAAGAGCACCATCTTCCACGCGCAGGAGGCGAAACACTGTAAGACCAAGATCCGCTTGATGCCGGCCAAGGCGGGAGAGGGTCTGCGATGCAACCAGATCGTGGAGAGCATCTGCGAGATGGCGGGCATAACGGACCTGTCCGCGAAGGTGATCGGGAGCCACCACCCGCACAACACCGTAAGAGCGTGCTTCGAGGCGCTCGAGCGCATACAGAGTCCCGCCGACGTCGCCGCCGCGCGGGGGGTCACCGTGTATAGGATTTAAAACAATCTTCGTTCCCGTGATAGGTATTAATACACACCACCCGTAAGGGTAGGCGCGGTAGTCCGCTTCATAGCGTCTGCGATGTTGTATGTGCTCCGCGCGACGCGTGGACGTTCGATCGGCAAACTGTGACGTAAGACCGGTAAGCGCGTTCGCCCCGAAAACAAAATCTCGCGAGTAACAACGACGTTTTCCTCAGATGCAACTTTTCGTCGTGCCCAGTCCTCGCGGCGCCGGGAGGGGCGCGGGAGGCTCGGGGCATCATGTCGGGCACGCTGCGTGTCGGCGGCGGCGGGTGGCGCGGCGCCGGCGCGCCGCGATTCTCGCTGCTCGACCTGGACGACGGGGAGGATTACGTCCTTGACGTGGCGGGCTCGATGACTGCACCTCCTCCCGCAAAAACAGCGGACGAGTCCGGCGCGCGGCCGTGGTGGCGGGGTAAGGTGCGCGGCCGCGTGCGTCTGCTCACGAAGTCGCTCGTGTTCGAGCCCGCGGACGCGAGCGCGCCCGTGGCCAAGTTCGCGTTCGCCGGCGTCACGCGCCTGGAGGCGGTCGGCACGCGGCGGGACGCGTTCGAGCTCGTGTGCTCGAAGATGGCGCTCGTGCGCGGCGCGGGCGACGCCGACGCGCCGCGCGCCGCGCCGGCGGACGCCCTCGCGCCGTGGCGGTTCGAGGTGTCCGTGGACGCGTTCGCGAAGCTCTTCGAGCCCGCGAGCGGGCTGCTGAAGGTGGCGAGGCAGACGCCCTCGGTGGCGGAGGCGACGCTCGCGGCGATGCGGAGCCGACGCGAGGATCGCGCGCGATTCGACGCAAACGCGCTTTTGGAGGAAACCGAGCGCGTCGCCTTCGACGCGCCCGCCGCGCGGATGACCCCTCTGGTGCGCGAGCCGGGCAGGCTGGTCATCACGGACGCGCGCGTCTACTTCCAGCCGCTCGCCGAGATTCACCCCGTCGAGGAACGAAAAAGGAACGAAAAAGAAACGAAAGAGAAACGAAAAAGTCTCTTGTGCGACGCGCGCGACGTCGTCGCCGTCGCCCGGAGGACGCACGCGACGCGGCCGCTCGGCGTCGAGTTTTTCTTCTTTTCTTTTTCTTCCCGCGAGGAGACTCCTTCCGCGAGCGGAGACGGAAACGAAGCTGAAGGGTTTTCACTCGAAGAGGATCCGCCCCCGAGCGCGCTGTTCACGCTGCGCACGGAAGACGAGCGCGAGGCGTGCGTCGCCGCCGCGCTCGCAGCCGCGGACCGGATTTCGTCCGAACCCGAATCCGAGTCGTGTCAAACGCTTTCACGAAATTTTTCGGCGCGTCTCGGTTCCGCGCTCGCCGAGGCGTCGCCAAACGTTTTGGCGGCGGCGACGGAGCTTTGGCGGCTCGGTGACCTCACCACGCTGGACTACCTCGTTTACTTGAACGTGTGTTCCGGTCGGAGCCACAGCGACTTGGCGCAGTGGCCGGTGATGCCCTGGGTGTTGCGAGACTACCGCTCGGCGAAACTGGACCTGAACGACGTTTCGCGCTTCCGCGACTTGTCCAGGCCGGTGGGCGCGCTCGAGCCGGAGCGGCTCGGCGCGTTTCGCGAGCGCGCGCGACAGATGCGCGAGGCTACGGGCAAAGGGTCTGACTTTTTTCTGTACGGCACGCACTACAGCGCGCCCGGGTACGTGCTGTATTGGCTTTTACGCAGCGACCCGAAACACCACCTGCGTTTACAGAACGGCGCGTTCGACGCGCCCGACCGCTTGTTCCACGGCGTGGAAAACGCGTTCGACGGCGCGCTCCGCTCGACGGCGGATGTCAAAGAGCTCGTGCCTGAGTTTTTCTGCGGGCCGAGCGACTTCCTGGTGAATAAACGTTCGTTAAACCTGGGGATTAGGCAGGTGGACGGCGAAGCGTTGGGCGACGTTGTGCTCCCGCCCTGGGCACAAGGGTCGCCCGATGTGTTCATCCTGAAGCACCGCGAGGCGCTCGAGAGCGAGCCGGTGAGTTTGTCGATCCATAAATGGATCGACCTCGTCTTCGGGTACAAGCAAACCGGTCCCAACTCTTTGAAGGCGGACAACGCGTTCCACCCTCTGACGTACCAAGGCGCGGCGCGCGATTTAGAGGCCACCAAGGACCCGGTGCAGCGCAGGGCGAAGGAGGCGCAGATCCAGGAGTTCGGAAGAGCGCCGAGAAGGCTCTTCGCGCAGCCGCACCCGCCGCGCGACGCGAAGAAAGCGCGCGAAAAGTGGATGGCGCGCCGGGAAAACAAAACGGAGACAAACGAGCGCGGCGCGGCGGAGCGCGCGCGCGACGTCCTGGCGACGCTTGCGGCGACCCTGGAGGCGACGCTGGAGCCTTTTTTTGAAAACGAACGTACCGCGACGGAAACAAAAACGAAAACGGAGGAGGGAGAAGAGACCGGCCTGGACGACGTCTCGGACGAGGACGTGCGCGCGCCCGCGGCGGTGGCGGACGAGACAAACGGGTCCCCCTCGCGCGGCGAAGAGAAATCGCGCCGCGGCGAAGACGACGCGACTTTTTTTAAGGGTCAGGGCGAAACGAACGACGACGCTTTTTCGCCGGACACCGCTTTTTCGTCGGGGGGAAAAGAAGAAGAAGAAAAACAAGAAGAGACGCGGGATGACGTTTCCGAACCTCCGACGTGTCGGCGGACCGGTCCGCCGCGGTTGTCCCTTTCGTGGCGGCGCCGCGGTTTTTTTGTCGCGAAAAAAAAAGTCGTGGGTCTCGGCTTTTCTCGCGACGGCGCCTTTGTTCTCGGCGCGTGCGCCGGCGCGAGGGTGACGTGTTTCGCGTCGGTGGACGGGTCTTTGGAGTTCGCGAGCGTCGCGCCGGGACCGGGCGATGTCGGATCCGCGGAAACGCGGGTCACGTGTACGTCCTTCGCGCTCATGTCCGCGCTCGCGACGGACCGACCGATTGATAAAAAAACGAACCGCCAACCGACCGGGAAAACAAAAAATCCCTACGATCTCGTCGGGTTCCCCGCGGCGCTGGTGGGGTGCGGCGACGGCGGCGTGTACGCGTACGGCGCGGAGTACGGGCGCGTGCTCGGGCGTCTGGACGCTTTTTCAGAATGTTCTTCGTCTCTCGACGAAGCGCGAGTGGAAAAACATTCACGTTCAAACGAAAGAACGAACGACGCGGTGAGCGCGATGGCTGTTCCGTCGGCGCGCGACGACGTTCTCTTCGCCGCGTCGCGCGGCGGCGTCGTGCGCGTGTGGGACATCGCGACCGGCCGCCGGGTCGGCTCTTTGTCGGAAATCAAAGGCGTGAGCGGCGCGTTCCGAAGCGCCTCCGGCCTGGCATCCGGCGCCGCCGCCGTCATCGGCGGGAGGGCCGTGCGTTCGTACACGTCGCCCACGCGCGGGGTGCTCCCCTCGGCGCGTAGAGCGGGGCCCAAAACGCACACAGCCGAACTCGCGCTCGGAGAGACGTTTTTCGTCCACAAAACGCGTCGCCGGGACGTTCCGAACGCGCAACCGTCTACGCCGACGTTCCGCGAGGTAGCGCTCGACTGCGACGCGCGCGGCGAGCTCGTGGTCGTGGGGGGCGCCGGCGGCGAAGTCACGGCGTGGGACCCGCGGTGCGCGCGCGCGGCGTGGGTGGCGGAGGCGTTTTCCCGGATAGACACGGAACACGCCTCCGGCTCCGCGGGTCTCGAAAGAGCCATCCGCGGCGTTTCTTTAGCGAAAGACGGCGGCGTTTCTTTAACGGCGGCTTGCGCGGACGGCTTCGCGCGCGTTTTGGATCTGCGCAAGTGCGGCGATCTGTGCGATGAGCGTTTCGTGGGCGTGGGCGGTCTGACGTGCGCGGTGGCGAGCGAGTGCGCGAAGGATGTCGTGTACGTCGGCGGCGAGGACGGCCGCGTCGCCGAGCTCGACTGGTCCAAAGAAGACGGAGCGACTTTTTTTTACGACGCAAACGACTTCGACGACTTGGACGCTTTTTTGTCCGGCGTCGATTCCCGAAATTTTTTTGGCGAAGGAAAGTCTCCCGGGGTGTCGTGCCTGAGCGTCGCGCCGGGCGGCGGCGCGCTCGCCGCGGGGTGGGACGACGGGACCGTGGCGGTGTTCGCCGAGAAGTGACCGAGTGACGACGCGCGGAGATCGAGCGCGGACCGGATAAAGAGCGTTTAGCTACTACGGTAGTCTACTTTCAGTGTTAGTTATCCTCCATCAAGTACCGCATGAGCTCCTGCACGACGTCCACGCTCACGCTGTTCCCCAGCGTGAAGTACAGCTGCCTGCGCGTCAGGTTCTCGGGGAGCGCGAACTTTGGACCCGACGCCGCCGACGCGCTCTCGAGACCGTGCAGCGCGGCGATCTCCTCGGGCGCGAAATACCGCAGCGCGTTCGGAGGGGGCGGTTTCACCAGCCGGTACCTTTTCTGCTCGGCGTCCGCGAGTTCGCAGAACTCGGGGTCGTTCGCGAACGCCTCCGCACACAGGACGCTCCCGCCGAACACCGTTTTCCCGTACCCCGCCGTGAAGCACTGGCTCCCGAGACTGCTCGGCGTGACCACGTCGAACCAGCGCCAGTACTTCGCGGCGGCGGAAGCAGGCACGGCGAGCGAAGCGCCGTCGTTTTTTTTCGTCTCGGGAACCGAGCGCCGCAGGTACGCGCCCACCGGTTGTACTTCTCCGCGCGGCTCTTGTTCAAAACGTGTTTCACCGGCTTCTGTTTCGCTTTCGCCGAAACGCGCAAACGGAAGCGCCGCCGTCGCGACGTCCGGAAACCCCCCCAGCTCTTTCCGTTTCGCCAGCAGATAGTACCGCTCGCGGGTGTTGGGCACGCCCAGCGTACGCGGAGACGCGCCGACGAACTCCTCGACGTGATATTCGCCGCCGAGCGTTTTCACGAGCGCGTCGCGCGTCGCGGAGTTTTCAAAGCCCACCACGTTCTCCACGAGCACGCGTTTGGGTTTGCACTGCTGTTTTACGGTCGGGAAGATGTCGAGCAGTTGGAGGAACGACAAAGCCCTGGGGTCTAAACCGTGCTTTTCGTTTCCCTTGCGCGTGTACGGCTGGCACGGCGGCGACGCCGTCCACACGTCGGCGGAGCAGAAATTTTCCTCGATCTGCTCCCGGGTGATGTGCTCGACGTTCCGGCGCAGCGGTTCCGAACGCGGGAAGTTGGCGGAGTACACCGCGTTCGCCACCTCGGAGTTGTCGATGGCGGCGACGCCGATCACCTCGCGGCGGGGACCGACCGCGTTCTGGAGCGCCCAGCGCATCATCCCGGACCCGCTGTAGAACTCGAGCAGCCGGACGGCGTCCGAGTCGGCATCCCGGCCGGACGCGGCACAGCGGGGAACGACCGCGGAACAGGCGCTTCGACGTCGAAGGCGCGCGTCCCGGGTTCGAGAATCGCATCGTCGCCATCTCACTGTCGGGGACTCGACGGCCCGCGGTGTCGCGCGCGCGGCGGGCCGCATGCCGCCGCGCAGGTCGTTGTGGAGGCCTTCAGGTTTCAGGTTTTCGGTCGTGGTCGAACGAGATGCGTCAGCGTGTGGCAGAACTCGCCGCGCCCGCGAGAGACCATGTCCGCGAAAGCGGCGTCGTTTCTCGCCAACCGCGGCGCGCCGGCGATTTCGCGTCGCATCGAGCGCGTGAGCGCTCGAGCGGCGGCGACGGGTGACGCGGGGTACGCTTCCAGACGGGGCAGACGCGAGACGCTCGCCGGATCTCTGCTCGGAGTGGGCACGTCGTTTTGTTTCCCCGCTCGCGCGGATGAGTCGTCCGGGACGTCGCCGGTGAGCGCCCCCGACGCGGCGCCTCGTCGGCCCGCGGCGTGCGCCACGGGCACGTCCTGCGTTTCCACGAGCTCGTTCCGCACGCCCGCGAATTACCTCCCGCCCTGGGAGTACGTCGAGGACGACGCGGTCGCGTTCGCGAAGTTGGAGAGGGCGCTGCGCGGCAGAGCCGTCGCCGACTCGGTGCGCGCGGACGCCGCCGCCGGCTTCGTCGCCGCGAGCCTGGCGTATCCCGACGGCGTCGACGATTACGAGTTCTACTTCAAGAACGACGGGAGCAAAACCGTGTTGTTCAAGGCGCAGTCGCGGGTGAACAAGGCGTCCCCACCGGGGTGTTTCACCCCGGGATGTATCAACGGTCCCCGCAACCGCGCGCGCGTCGAGGAGCTGCGACGCGACGTCGGGTGGCTCGCGTTCGAGACGGACGAGGACAAGAAATGGGTCCCTTTGTTGTTGCACTGACTTTTTGGCGGCGGGGGAAAGACGAGGGTGGAACGCGCGCACGTTTAACTTAGTAGCTAGTCTGTGCTGCGAAGTCGTTAAACACACGTGGTAGGAGCTCTATTACGTAGTCCTATTAATACGACATCAGCGCGACGACGGCGGCGGCGGCGGCGGCGGCGAGCGCGCCGCCTCGGACGCCTTGGCGCGCGCCAGACTGGACTTCAGTCTGGAGCGAGTACGAAGGCGCCTCCCCGCCCGCCGAGGGCGTGGTGCGCGCGGAGTGCACGTTGACGACCATCTTCTGCCCGTTGGCGCAGTGCGAGCCCTGCGAGCAGACGAAATACTCCACGCCTTCGTTCTCGAACCTGTGCTCGTAGCCGGCGCCGGCGTCGGTGGCGCCCACGGTGACGCCGTCGGCGCACGTCTCGAACGCCGCCGCGTCCGCCACCTTGACGACGTCGTGCGCCTCTGAGTAGACGAAGTTGAGCGTGTCGCCGACGGTGATGTTCATGGGCGAGCAGGCCAAGTCGAAGCAGTCGTTCCACGCGACGTCGCGCACGAAGGCGCCCTCGACGACGTTGTTCACGGACATCGCGTAGCGAAGCACGCCGAGCGCGACGCAGTCGTTCGGGGGGGGGCACATCATCTTCAGCTTGTCCAGCGTTTCCCGGGCGAGACCGAGCTGGTTCGTCTGCACGTACAGCTCACCGAGGTACCCGGTCGCGCCCTGGTGCGTCGGGTCGATCTGCAACGCGCGCTTGTAGTACAGCTCGGACAACTCCGTGTCCGGGCTCGCCGCCTTGCGCGTCGCGTAGCCCAGCATGTTGAACTCGTCCGCCATGTCGTTGAGCGCGGCGGAGGCGCCCGACTCGTACGCGCACGCGAGCAGGTCGTTCAGAGCACGCGCGGCTTCCTCGTACGACCCGGCGTCGGAAAGCGCGACCGCCTGTTCGTACGTCTTCGACGCGGGGCAAGGCAGCGCCGCGCCCGCAGATGCCGCGACCGCGGCGGTGCCGGCGGCGGAGTTGTCCGAGGACCGCTTTGAGGCGGGGAGGAGCCAGTCGGTCATGTACATCGCCTTGGTCGCGAACGCGACGACGTCGTCCGTCGCGGCGTTCTTCGTCGCGTCCGTGGCGCCCACCTGGAATGCCGCCGTCACGTCCACGGTGACCGTCTCCGCGAGCAGGCGCCGTTTGGAGGACGCGGCGACGCGCGTGGGCGTCCCCACGGTGACTAAATCGCACGCCACGCCGGCAGCGGTGGCGGCGGAGGTCTTGAGCGCGGCGGCGAACGCAGCCGCCGACTCATCGGCGGGCCACGCCGCGGACGGGAGGGTCAAGGACGCGGAGACGGTGACGTTCGCGGCGGTGGTGACCGCGGAGGCATCGCAGGTGGCGGCCGACGAGGGAGCGCACGCCCCGGTGCCGCACGCGTACCCGGTGCGGGTCAAGTCGTCCTCCTCCGGGCAGGCGCCTCCGCCGCTGGCGGGAGTCGTGATGCTTCGCGTCGCGTCGCAGGTGCCGCCGTCGCACGTCGCCGTGCACGGCGTCGAGCACGAAAACGCGCTCACCACGCAGGGCACTGCGTTTAGATGCGTGTGTTCGGACGGCGGGAAAGGAAGCGGAGCGTTCAGACAAAGAGCGTTTCGAAGGAGGCGCGGGTGCGAGGAGACGGTCGGCGGCCAGGAGGCCCGGAGATGCGCGATCGACGTGTCCTTTGAACGCGCGAAAAGAAGAAAGCGCTCGGGAAGGCGTCACGCACCCGCGGGAGAGGAAGGGGTGGACGACGGAGAAGAAGCCGCGAAGGCGCCTAGCACGCTCGTCATCAGGACGAGCGCCGCGAGGAGGTGGCGCTTGGGCGTCATCGTCAGGTGCGCGTTCTGGTCTGAAGCTCGTCGACTGTTTCTCGACGCTTTTTGCCACTTTCTGCATCCATACTGCCACGTCGCGCGTGTTCTGAGCCACAGATTTTGCCGCGAGTTGCGCTTTTCGTCTCGCGGAGACGGCACCGCCGGGCCAGAGGTCACGGCGCGCTCCCCGCGATGCGCGGCGCCCTGCGCGCCGCCGCGCTCCCCGCGCTCTTGCTTCTGCTCGCGCTCCCGACGCCTTCGCGCGGCCACGGGCAGATCACCTGGCCGCCGAGCACGCGCCACGGCGGCAACATACACGCCGGTGCAGATTGTTTTCGCGGCGAGTGTTTCTGGTTCAGCAACAACGTCGAGATCCCGGGGCCGACGACTCTCCCCGCGTCGATGCGGAGCATGGAGCCCGAGGTGGAGGGGGGCAAGCGCGACGTGTGGCGCACGCACCCTTGGCGCGCGCCGGGCACCGCGCCCGTCTACGGCAGCGGGTGCGGCGTCGCGGGGGGGCACCCCACGCACGAGTACGCCAACGGAGGCGTGCCTCCCGTCGGCGTGCGTTTGGGATTGGACGGCGCCGCGCTTGCGAAATCGGCGCCCGCGCGGTGGCTGCGCGGCGGCGTCGCCGAGGTGGCGTGGGCGATGAGCGCGAACCACGCGGGCGGGTACGCGTACCGCCTGTGCAAGGCGGACAACCCGGGAGGTGTCACGGAGTCGTGTTTCCAAAAAACACACCTTAAGTTCGCCAAGGCGTCGCCGGCGAGCGCGTCGTCGTTTGCGACTTTCCCGGATGGCGAAAGAAAAAAAATGCAAACTTCGTCGCCCGAGTTCCGTCGCGACGTTTTCGTCGGCTCCGGCGCTTCGGCAGAAAACGAAAACGAAAACGACGACTTTGAGTGGGTCAGAGTCCCCGTGCCGACGTGCCGCGAGTGCGCCAGCGCGTACGACCGGTGCGGCTCGCCGCTTCTGCCCACGCCCGGCCTGGACTACGGGAGCCAGTGGAACGTCCAGGTGAACTGCTACGCGGCGTGCGCGGGGAGCGCGTCGTCGCGCGAAACCGGGTCGTGTCCCGACGAGACGCAGTTTTTTTTCGGAAACGAAACCGAAACCGAAACCCTTCGTTACAGCGGGTACGGGAAGAACATCTGGGAGTGGTCCATCCTGGATACGGTGGAGGTCCCCGTGGACCTCGAGCCGGGCGAATACGTGCTCTCCTGGCGCTGGGACTGCGAGCAGAGCGCGCAGGTGTGGCAAAACTGCGCGGACGTGGAAATCGTGGCCTTCGCCAACCAGACGCGATGGGACGTCGCCAGCGCGGCGGCCATCGCGGAGGTCCCCGCAGTGGCCAGGGGGGGGGGAGACTCTTCGCTCTTCGCGAACGAACGATGCATGGACCTGCTCGCGCTATGTCGCACGGAACAGGGGAGGGGCACCGAGGCGTGCGGTCAGGACCGAATCGACGCGACGTGCGCCGTCGCATCCGCCGCCGCCGCGAATGCGCGTACGCGTCGCGGGTTCGTACTCCTCGCGTGTTTCGCGCGTTTCGTTTTCTAAAACTAGGGACTGGTCTAGCTAGAGCGTATCGACACGTAGTCACTCGTCACTCGTCTACGCACGGTCATTTTGCCTCAAAACAGCGTTCGTGACAGGCTCTCGGAGAAGGCTCCGTCACAGCTCGCTCTCGCGTCGGGACGCCTCCGCGGCTTCCCTCGCGGCTCTGCGCTTACTCTTCTTCGGCGCCGTCGTCGTCGCCTCCGCCGCGTCTTTTTTTTGCGACGTCCGCTCCGCCTTTTTCGCCTTCGCCGCCGTTCTCCGGCGCTCGGCGACGCGCCGCTCCTCCCGCCTGGCGTGCTCGCGCACCTGCCGCTCGCGCGCGCGGCTCAACTCGAAGTGCTCGTCCGCCTCGTGCGCGCGCTCGCCCCTGCGCCCGTCCGGGAAGGCCTCGCGCGTCCGGGAAGAAGGCGCGTCCTCGGGCACGGCGACGCCGGGCGCCGGTTCCCCCGAGTTGGGCGCGTGCGCGTCAATCGCCGCGGACGTCGCCAAAGCCCACAAAGAGATGGCTTCGGCGACGCGCTCTCTGTCCACGGCGCTGTACCGCACGACGCGCCCCCCGGCGACGAGCGCGATGGTGGGGTACCCCTCGACCACGGCCCCGAAGCGCCCGCCGCAAAACGAAGTCATCACCGCGGGCGTGCAGTCCACCCAGCCGAGCGCGACGTCCCGCGTCGACGCGTCGGCGCCCAAAAGCGCAAACTCGCGCACCAGCAGGTTGCACGGCGGCGACCACCGCGTGCAGAACGCCACCAGCCACTTGCGTTTCCAGGAGCCGTCGATGACGTTCCCTTGTGTGTCGGTAGCGGAGCGCTCGACGCCCACGCCGCCGGCGACGCCGAGCCCGCCGGCGACGCCGAGCCCGACGCCGTCCGAGGGGCGCCGCGCGAACCGCGTCGCGGCGTCGAACGTCTCGGGGTACAAAACGGTGATGTTGGTGTGCACGTCGCGAGCTCCGCGCTCGGGGGCTCCATCGCGACCGCCTTTTGTTTTTGTCAGGGGGTTTCCACCGCGAGCCGCCTTCTCCCGCTCCGCCTTGGCGCGCGCGGCCGCGCGCTCCAAGGCGTCGCGCTGCGTCAAGTGGCTCACCGCGTCGCCGATGGGCTTCGAACG
>ENA-OUOG01000143-OUOG01000143.1-marine-metagenome-genome-assembly--contig:-NODE-143-length-88345-cov-6.263006_pt1 | contig 88345 bp, 53 predicted proteins | sample MGYA00248635_ERZ508505 | MGnify/ENA primary metagenome ERZ508505 (study PRJEB26176, sample SAMN06267871) | marine metagenome | isolation source: Saanich Inlet, British Columbia, Canada | place: Pacific... | reverse complement strand
TGGGACACGAGCTCCGTGACAAACATGCGGGAGATGTTTCGAGAAGCATCAGCTTTCAACGCGGACATCTCGCGATGGGACACGAGCTCCGTGACAAACATGCGTGCCATGTTTTTTGGCGCGTCGGCGTTCGACGCGGACATCTCGGACTGGGACACGAGCTCCGTGACAGACATGTGGGAGATGTTTCGGGGCGCATCGGCGTTCAACGCGGACATCTCGCGATGGGACACGAGCTCCGTGACAAACATGCGTGCCATGTTTTTTGTCGCGTCGGCGTTCGACGCGGACATCTCGGGCTGGGACACGAGCTCCGTGACAACAATGCGGAACATGTTTTCTGGCGCGTCGGCGTTCAACGCGGACATCTCGGGCTGGGACACGAGCTCCGTGACGGGCATGCATGGCATGTTTTATGGCGCGGCGGCGTTTAACGCGGACATCTCGGGCTGGGACACGAGCTTGGTGACAGACATGTCGTACATGTTTCAAATTGCAACGGCGTTCAACGCGGACATCTCCGGCTGGGACACGGGTCTCGTGACGAACGCGGTGGACATGTTTTCCGGCGCGACGGCGTGGCTGGCGACGTACGGACGAAAAGACAGGACGGCGTCGTACGACGGGCCGCCCACCGCTTGGCATATTCCACTACCACCGTGCACGTGTTGCCAGGAAAAGATGATGAGCAGGGGATTCAACCCTCCCGGAGGACAGTGTACGCCTCAACCGTAAAACGCGTAGCCTTTGGCTGTGCTCAGTGACAGGCGACCGAAAACAGGGCGATTCTCCTAATTGCGCGCGTAGAGGCGCCGCGCGAGTTTTTAATTTCAAGAAGTCAAAATGCACACTTTTTGCGCAACGCTTCAGCGGCGACGTGGTGGTACGTACCTACGAAGCGACTCTCACAGTGAGGCGCGCGTGGCGTGGGTCGCGCGCGCGGTGGGCTTCGCACCATGATGGCCGCGGAGATGTCCAACGACGAGGCTCTGCGTCGCGTGGAGCACGGAGGAACGATCATCATCATGGACGTGCCTCCCGGGACGGAGTTCGGGATCGACTGCACCATCTTCACGGTCGGCGAGAAGTTCCGGGGCGTCAAGATGGTCCCTCCCGGACTGCACCTCGTGTTGCTGGGCGCGGCCGGGAACGACGTGACCCGCGTCGCTGAGTTCGTGCGCGTCGCGCCGGCGGACGTGCACGTGCGCCGGTGGGACCCGCACACCGAGACCTTCGCGCGCGGCACGGGGCACGACCCAGAGCAGACTTGTCGGCTGCAGATGGGCGCGCGGCGACACGACTTCGACAAAGCCACCGGCGCGTACCCCGCGCGCGCGGCGGAGGTGTGGCACAGACTCACGTCGCACGTCACGGAGGACGTCCTGTCGCGATGCGGCGTGCCTGTCGGGACGCGCGTCGCGCCCGGGGACCCGGCCGCGCCCCTCGAGGCGTGCGTGCGCGGCGGACCGGAAGCCGCGGCGGCGGCGCGGGAACGAGAACGAGCCGACGCGACGCCGTCGCGCGCGTCGGCGGATGACTCGGACGAAGGAAACAGACTGTTTTCTTTTGACGTCCCGGTGGCGCCCTCGTTCGGCGATGCCGCGAGTCGCGCTCCCGCCGGCGCGTCTCCCGAGGAGATCACGGCGCTGGGTCACGACCCTGAGGCGCGTCTGCGCCGCGCCGTCGCCGCGGCGCACGGCGGGGATTGGCGCGGCTTCCTGGGTTGCAATCAGACGGCGTTCGTGTTGTTCTTGCTGCTCGGCTCGGAGCCGGCGTTGGCGCACTGGAAAGCCACCACGGCTCTGCTGTGCGACGCGGCGGTCTCGTGCGCGGCGGCGTTCGCGCCGCTCTACGAGGCGTTCACCGCGTCTTTCGCCGCGCAGCTCGACCGAGCCGCGGAGACGCTCTTCGAGGACGAGGACCTCTCCGCGTTTCCGAGCGAAAAAAAAAGCGCCGCCGCGTCCGACGCCTCCGGAGGCGGGCAAAACTTCCTGCGGGTCGCGCTCGTCGCGTTGACCGGCGGATTGCGAGAGGCGCTCGACGCGTTGGTGGAAAACGATACCGACGGCGTCTCAAAGGCGGTCTGCGAGACGGCGCGACGGGGGCGGCTGCTCGAGAAGTGGGCGCTCGCGAAGTTCGGCGTGGACGTCGCGGCGGAGCGCGAGGACGCTTGGAAAAAAACGAAAAATAAAAACTTCCCGTTTGACGACGCGGACGAAGACGCGCCCGTCGTCGTGGAGTTGTCGGAGGGGACGTACGCGCGCATGGACATTTCCTCCGTGTCGGAGGAGGCGGACGTTTTCGTGACCGAGACGGCGGAGAGTGGAGAACCGGGCGCGCGCATGGGGTGGATGGTCCAGTGATCGGTCTCGTAGCGCGACTTTTTGACGAAACCAAAAAAATAGACTTGAGACTTGAGAAAAAAAACGGCGTTTCCCCACCACGCGCGTAGGTCGCCGGGTTTCGACGCGCGGTGTCACACGCGCGCCGCACGCGCGCAGGTGTCCTCGAGTCGCGTCGCAGGAGCGCGCGACACTTCCTCTCGCGACATGCGTCTCGCGCAGGTCGCCGTCTTGGTGCGTCCCGCCGACCGCCGCGACGCTTCCGCGCGCCACCCAAACCCTCGATCGTGCCAACCCTGATGAACCGACGCCGCGCGCCGCGTCCGTCGTCCTCGCCGACCGTCCACACGCTGACCGTCCATTCGCCGTTCGTACAGGGCGCGTTCATCGCGTACGCGTACGCCAACGCGTCGTCCTTGACCCCCGCCGCGTTGGCGGTGTGGGTCCCCGTGGCGTACTACTTGGTGTTCAGCTACATGGACGGCACGGAGTACGAGCTCGGGAAGCCGTGGGAGCGGTTCCAGCGGTGGCGCCGTCTGCACGTCATCATCGGCTCCGGGAAGCGCTCGTGGTTCAAGCCGCGGATCGTGTACGACGACGAGAAGGCTCTGAAAGCAGCGGAGACGCGAGGTTTGAAACCGGACGCGCTGGGTGGCGAGCGGTGCATCTTCGCGTGTTTCCCGCACGGCGTGGTTTCGTTCCACCACGGCGTGCTCATGACGGACACCGCGGGCTTCATGACCAAATTTCCAACCTTCGTCACCGAGCGGCGCGACCTGGTGGCCTCCATCACGCTCGCCGTCCCCGGGTACCGCGAGCTGCTGATGTGGCTCGGGTGCGTCGACGCGGGTAAGCGAACCGCGAAGAAGTGTCTGAAGGCGAACAAACACCTGTACGTGTTGCCCGGGGGCGAGGCGGAGCAGATGCTGACGCGGCGCGGCGAGCACCGCGTCTTTCTCAAAAAGCGGAAAGGGTTCGTGAAGCTCGCCATCGAACACGGGAGCGCGCTCGTTCCGGTGTACGCGTTCGGGGAGACGGACATGTACCACACGACGGATTTCCTGATGCGCCCGAGGAAGGCGCTGATGAAACACCTGAGGATCGCGATCCCTCTGTTCTGGGGCGCGTGGGGATCGCCCGTCCCGAAACCGGGGACGCTCGCGGTTGTCGTGGGGACGCCGATGCGGATTAAAAAAGTCGAGCCCGAGGCCATCACGCGCCAGCTGGTGGATGAGACGCACGCCGCGTTCGTCGACGCGTTGAGGGCGCTGTTCGATAAGCACAAGAAACAGTGCGGGTACCCGGACGCGGAGCTGGAAGTGTTCTGAGAAGACACAAAGAGAGAGGAGAGTCGAAGAAACCCGCGCGCGGAGTTGAAAAAAACTAACATCCTCAGATGCCGGCCGCCTCGCCTCAACCCGCGCACTCACTGTCGTCGTCCTCGTCCGCGTTCGCGCGCCAAAAAAAAGCAGAAACCCTGTCGCGCGCCGATCTGCGGCGCCAGAAACCCGCGCGCGTCCCTTCTTGACGCACGCGGAGCGCTTCACTCACCGCCGCGTGGGCGGGCGTGAGTGGTGTGGTAGCGCACTCGGAGATCCCGAGCGGCGACCGGCGGGGTGCGCGCGATCTGGCGGCGAGCGGCGAGGGAAAACGGGGGCGCGATCGGTGTGAAAACCATGGGCGGCGGATTCACCCTCGAGCCCCACCGCGGGTGCAAGCCATGGGCGGCCGTCGTGCGCCTGACGCCCGCGATGCTGGCGTGCCTGGAAGGCCAGCCAGGGCGCGCGGCGATCACGCTCAACGCCACCGGAGACGCGACGCTTCGCGTCGGGGACAACTCCTTCACGTTCGCCTCCATCCCCGAGGATGTGCCCGGTGACCTAATCCGAGGAAGCCTCGAATCCGAGTCGCGCTCTTTGCGCGTCGCGGGCTCGCTGCGGTGCCGCCTTCAGCCCAAGCGCGCGCTCGCGGGGACGGACGGGCTCGCCGCGCGCGTCAAGCGCAGGGTCGAGGAGGAGGCGGGCGAACGGCGCGCGAGGAGGACGATGGTGACGGAGTTTGTCGCGCCGCCCGACGGAGAAAAGAAAACCAAACGACAACGAAAGACGACGAAAGCCGGGAGGGAAACGCGCGCTCCGAAGCTCTCCTCTGTGGAGACGAAAACCGACGCGAAAACCGACGAAGAGCCGCGCGCGGATGACGAAACCGAAAACGAAAACGCGCCGCGTCCCGTCGCGGCGCCTCCCGCGCGCGTCTCCGAGCGCCTGGCGCAGCTCGCCGGGTCCGCCGCCAAAGCCGCGAGCGGACGCGCGGCGAACCAGCTGCGCGCCGCCGCTTTGGCGATTCTCGCGTCGCGGCCGCTGACGTTCTCGGCGGTGCACACGGCGGTTTCCTCTGGGCTCGCGTCCGCAGGCATCGCCGTGCCCCACCGCAGCGTCTTCGAGGACGCCGTGAAGAAGCTGGCGACGTACCGCGCGCCGGGAAAGTACCACCTGCTGGACGCGGCGAAAACAGAGGGCGCCGAGCTTCTCGCCGCCGCCGAGCGCGACGTCCCCGACCAGGTCACCACGCCGCCGCTGCGCTTCCCCGAGCCTCCGGCGTCCACCCGGGCGAACGGCCCGCCTCGGCTCGTGGACGATGACGTCGCCGCGGGTCTGACGGACGACGACGAGGAGTTGTGGCCTGACGAAAGAGTGGGTCCTCCCGCGGCGCGCGCGGCGGGGGACGCGGCGCGGGACGGCGAGTGGGAGCGCGCCGCCGAAAAGTGCGTCGAGCGCATGCACCGGCTCGGCGTCTGCGAAACGTTCGGCGTTCGTCCCGGAAAGAAGGCGAAGGAAAAAGCTTCGCCTTCTTCGTCGTCGTCTTCGTACCGATGGGCCATCGCCACGGACGCCGCGTTCCGCGAGGCAAAACGCGTGTACCAGGAGCACTACGCGACGTACATGGCGATGCACGCGGCGCTCGAGTCCAACGCCGCCGAGTACGCCTCCGCGTCGCGCGATTCCCGGAGGGCGTTCCGCGAGCGACGCGGCGCGAGGTACGGTGCCATGGCCGAGGCGTTCGACGCGCTGGAACACGAACTCGCGGAGGTGAAACGCGCGGTCTCGGCGTACGCGGAGGGCAGACGATAGGCGGAGGAAGTTTTTAGGATTCGTATTTAAAGCGGCGAAGACCTTTTAGGCGAGAACGTCTTTTTCTCGTCGCGTTCGAATATCGTCGCTTTCGAATATCGTCGTCGTCGCTCGCGCTCCCTCGTCGCGAGGGCGCGCGGCTTTCGCGTCATGTAGAACAATTAAGACCTAAAGACCTACGTTTTCGCGTGTGCCGCGGTGGCGCACGCGCGCTATTAACTTTAGTTGCGCATCACGGCGTTGGAGCTCCCCTTGATCCCGACGTGCTTCATCCCGAGCTCGGGGCCGAAGCTCACCGTGGACGCCATGCGCCCCTCGCCCCAGCCCGAGTTGCGCTGGTACTCGAACACCTTCTTCTTGACGATCCCCTTCGCCGCGAGCTCCTGCTTCTTGATCTCAGCCTCCTTCCGGAGCCAGACCTCCACCGTCGAGAGCAGCGCGCCGGGCTCGCGGTCCTTCAGGCCCTCGATCTCCTCCATCTTGTCGCAGAAGCGGAGCCGCCCGCCCGCCACGAACGCGACGTGCGTGGCAAACTGCTCGAGCCCGTCGAAGATGTGCGTCGCGTACACGATCGTGACCTGGCGCTCCTCGCACTCCTGGCGCAAGAAACCCATGAGGTCGGCGCGGCCCAGCACGTCCAGGTCGACGGTGATCTCGTCCAAAAGAAGCACCGAGTACGGAACCATCAAGCCGTACGCGAGTTGCACGCGCCGGCGCTGGCCGTCCGAAACCTGGTGCATGCGCCACTCGGGGTTGATGTCAAGCACCTCGATGATGCGCTTCTTCCGTTCGGGATCGACGTTGGGAATGCTATCCAACATCTTCTTCGCGGGGAAATCGCCCGCGAGGGTCACGCCGTACCCGGCGAAGGCGACGTCGCGTTGCCAGTTGCCGCCGATGTACGAGAGCTGGCCGGAGGTGGTGAGGCCGGTATCGTAAAACGCCTCGCGGCCGTGGATCAGCACCTTGTCCTTGGGGACCATGTGCTTGCCTCCCAGGATCTTGAGCAGCGTGGTCTTGCCCGCGCCGTTCGCGCCGAGCAGCAAGCAGCACGAGCCGGGCTTGAGCTTGAGGTCCATGCCCTTGATGAGCGGCTCGCTGCCGACGATGGGCGAGCCGTCGATGCCGGGGTAGGACCAGTCCAGGTTGTTGACGCACACGCCCCACTCCGAGGGCGGAGCGGTCGTCGCGACGGGGGCGTCGGTCGTGGCGACCGCCGCCTTGGCGACGACCGCCGCGTCGGCGGTCACGGTCACCTCCGAGGTGCCCGCGGCCTCCGCGGCCTCGAGCTCAGCCTTGCGTTTGGCGAGCGCGGCGAAAGGGCCGGCGGTCTCCATCACGGACGCGGAGACGTCGACGCCGCCGCCCGCCTCGCTCTTCCAGCCCGACACGGAGACGGGGACGGGCATCGTGAGTGAGAAGTGCGATCGACGAGCGCGTGTTGATGCGCGTGCGTCGGGGTGTGGCGGGGGCAGGGGCGCGCGCGCGCTCACGTCGATTCGCGAAAAGGCGAAAAAAGGCGAGGATGAACGGCGTCCGTGCGTCGACCATCGACGTGGCTTGTTCTCGCCCCCGGTCTGTGAGGACTCGAGTCGCTCTGGTCTGTGAACCCCCGGTTTCCTCGATGAACGGTTCGCGCGCGCTTTTTCGCGTGACACGCGATCGCGTCGAACTGCTTTTTCTCGGCACGCAACAAAAAGTGCGAGACGCCGAGAAAGCGAGCTGCCACACTCGCGGAGGGGCAGTCGGAGGCTGCGCGCGTCTCGCGGAGCGGCTCGCCGATCGCCGGGAACGTCGCGATGTCGTCTCCGCGTCGGCTGACCCGAGGCGTGTACGTCGGGGACGTCACGGCGCTCTGCGCGCTTCCGCCGACGGGACACGACGCCGATGCCGCCGACACGCCATCCGATGGCGCGAGACCCCTCGCGCACGACACCCTGTTGGCGGGCACGGGCGCCAGCCTGAAGTGGTACGATCCCTTCAGAGCCGGCGGGGACGTCCCTTTGCTCTCCGCGACGGTGTTCCCATCCGCGCGCGTGCACGGCATCCTCCCCTCCCCCGACCTGGACGCGTTCGTCGCGGGCGCGTCCGGCGCGAGCGGCGGGCGCGCGATCCTCGTCTGGGGCGAGCGCCGGGTCGCGGTCGCGACGCTCCGCGCGGGCGCGGGCGTCGCGCCCGACGCGCGCGAGCTCCGCGTGACGCGCGCTCTTCCTCCCCTCGGGCACTGGGTGCACGACGCGCGCCCGATCCGTCCGGACGCGCGCGTCGCCGAGACCACCGTAGCGGTGGGCCTCGCGGACAACGCCGTCGAGCTGTGGTCCCTGGGCGGCGCGGACGCCTCCGCCTCCGCCTCCGCGGCGTCCTCCCCCCCCGCGTTGCTGCGCCGCGTGGAGTGCTCGCGCCGCTCGATGCTTTACTCGCTCGCGCTGCGCGGGAGCCGCTGGGAGGACCTGCGCGTCGCGGGAGGCACCATCTTCAACGAGGTCCAGCTCTGGGCCCCGGCGGACGCCGACGCGGGCGCGGCGGAGCCAAACGAAACAAAGAGCGCGATCCATCCGGAGACGTCGTCCGTCGAAGCGCGCGCCCGTCCGGCGCCTTTCGCGATTCTCCGCGGGCACGAGGGGAGTATCATGCGCGTCTCATGGTCGGAGGACGGGACGCGCGTCCTCTCCACCTCGGACGATCGCACGGCGAGGACGTGGCGCGTCCCCGATGGAGACGGAAAGAAAAAAGAAGAGGAACCCGCGGAGAGCGACGCGCGCGCCTTTTTAGTCAGGACGCTTTACGGGCACGGCGGCCGCGTCTGGGATTGCCAGCCGGCGCGCGCGGGGTCGCGCCGCCTGCTCGTCACCGCGGGCGAAGACTGCGCGGTGCGTCTGTGGGAGGATCCTCCCACGGCCCGCGACGAGACTCGCGAGACTCAAAAAGGCGACGTCTCCGGAAAAGAAAAGGAGGACCCCGTGGCGACGCTGCGCGGACACCGAGGTCGCGGCGTGTGGCGATGCGCGACGGTTCGGAACCCGCGCGGCGCGGAGACCCTGGTCACGGCCGGCGCGGACGCCAGCATCAAGCTCTGGGACCTCTCCGAGTACGAGCACGCGCACGACGCGGGGTCCCGTGGCGGGACGGCGCGGGGGGAGAGCGTTGTGGGGAACGCGTGTGACGGGAGGCTCGAGACGTTCACGGCGGATGCGACGCCGCGGGAGAAAGACGAGGACGAAAAAAAGGGACGCGACGTCCCGCGCGCGGTGTGCCTCGCGTCGCCCGGCGTGGTGTTCGTGGGGACCGAGCGCGGCGCCTTGCACGAAGCGCGCGTTCCGACGGCACCGCGACATCGAGGCACGAACGAGCCTAACGAGCCTGAGCCTGAGCCTCGTTCGCGCGGCGAGACTGACTCCGGCTGGGTGTGGCGCGCGAACCTGTTCGTGGAACCCTCGGGCGCGGCGATCGTCTCCGTCGCGGAGGTTCGCGGAAAGAAAGAAAACGAAACGCCGCTTCGCGGCGTCCGGCGGTTGGCCCTGGGCGATGCGCGCGGGCGCGTGGCTGTGCTCTCCGTGGCGGACGGCGCGGCGGCGGCGACGACGCTGTGGTCCGCGCAGGCGTCCCCGCCGCGCAGGCTCATGGACGTGCTCGTCGGGCGCGAAGGGGACATCTTCACGGTGGTCGTCGGCGGCGAGGTGGCGCTGTGGACAGAACAAGAGGACACGACTGGAGACGACCAAAAACAAGTCGCGTGGAGACGCGACGGCGTCGCGCGCTCTCCGTTTCGCCAACGCGCGCTGTGCGCGGCGCGGCGCGGCGACGTCTTCGCGCTGGGCGACCAGTCCGGGAACGTCGCCGCGTTCGACGCCTCTCTTCGGGACGCTTCGATGCAAAAAAAGCGTTCGGGCGATCACTCGGAAGCGAGCGATCGTGGCGATCGATCGGAAGACGCCGAAACGATGCCTCTGCTCGCCGCCGAGCGCGGCGCGCACGGCGCGCACTCGGTGTCTTTCGTGGAGATTCGCGACGCCGAGATTGTCACCGGCGGTCGCGACGGGCGCCTGTGCGTGTTTGCGCTGCGCGAGTCCTCGCCCGCGACGGACGACGAGACGCGCCGCTCCGAGCGTCGCGTCGAATTCGAGCTCAAGTCCGTCGCCGAGTGCGAGGCGGCGCTCGCGGCGGCGGACGACAAGACGCGCAAGAAAGCCACGCGCGCCGTCGCCGCCGCGCGTAGCCGGGTGGAAACCGCTCGCGCCGCGTCCCTGGCGCTCGCCGCGCCGTTCCGGCTGGAGTGCGACGCCGCGAGGTCCGTCGCCGGCGTGTCTTCCGTCGACGGCGCGCGGTGGGGCGACGCGTTTTCGGTCTCTGGCACGGACGACGGCGCACACACTTATAGTGGCGTCTCTTCCGCGCCCGCCGTCGTCGCCGGCTTCCGCGAGACCGACTTCGTGATTCGCGACCTGCGCAACCAGGCGGAGCTGCTCCGAGTCGCGTGCGGAGGGTGGCACAGGCCGTTCTCGCTGCTCATGCGGAGCTCCCGTTTGGACGGCGGAGCTCCGAACGAGCCTAACGATGCGACGTTCGCGTTCGCGTTCGTGAAGAACGGCAAGCTCACCGCGTGCGCGCGGCGCGAGGACGCCGGCGAAGGCGGGAACGGACGCGACGCGGTTAACGCGTGGCACGCGCGCGCGCTCAACGTCTGGTCGCACGGGTACGCGTTGCCCCTTTCGCAATTTTTTCCCGTCGTTTTCGTTTTCGTCGTACGATTTCGTAATCCGTACCCGGTGACGTTCCACAACAGTAATCCGAGACCCCGGTCGCGTTTTGCGACCGAGGGAGGCGCCGCGTCGTACACGCGGCCCGCGCGTCACGCCTCGTTGCCCCCGGCCTCGGACGCGGCGGCGACGGCGTCCGACGCGCGGCGTCGGGACGCGGCTCGTGCGGTCAAAAGGCGATTCTGAGGGTACCGCGAAAAAAAAACGCCAGAAAGGCTTTCGTTTCTTCTCTGTTTTCGGCGACGCGCTCGTCTCTCGTTTCGCGAAAAGCGCGCTCACCCGTACCCTCGACCCCATCCTCGCATTTCCCTCGAACGCGTCACGACCTCAAAACAGGCGCGAAGTACACACTGTCGCGATCGTGCCCCCCGCGGACGACTCGCCGGACGCGCCCGCTGGCGTGCTCACCGGCTCGGAGGACGGATTCGTGTTGCGCGCGGCGGCGCGCGGTGACGGCGCCGGGGCCTTTTTCGACCCGGCGGAGGTTGGCGCGCACGTGGGAGGCGCCGCCGTGCGCGCGATCGCGCTCGTCCCGGACGTGCCCGGCGGCGGCCTGGACGTGCCTCCCGCGTCGGAGCCTCCCGGGAGCTCGTCTTCGTCTGACCCTCCCCCTTCGCCGCCGTCGTACATCCTGCTCACGGCGGGCGCCAAGGAGGTGCTCCACGCGTGGCGCGTGTCGTGGGAGCGCGCGTCGGCGCCGGCGCCGGCGCCGGGTTCGGGTTCGGGTGTTGCGTGGCGTCTTCGCACGTCTCTGGTGGCGACGCGCGGCTCGCTGGTGAAGGCTGGCCACGCGGAGTGGACGAAAGGGTGCGGGTTCGTGGCCGCGTCCGTGGAGTCTGACCAGAGGTACATGGACGTCGCGGGGTTCGTTCCCGTCGCCGGCGGAGGCGCCGTCGCGCTCGCCGCCACAAGCGAGGGCGCCGTCTCCGCGATGGCGCTCGTACCGCGCCGAGGTGTTAAAACGCCACCCTCAGGTGTTCCCGGCGGCGAAAGAACGACGTCAAAAAAAAGCGGCGACAGACGAACGTTTTCGTCGTCTCATAGCTCTGTCGTTTGGCGCGCGTTCGCGGACTTAAAGTTCCACGACCGGCCGGTTCTCGCCGTCGACGTCGCCGGCGTGCGCGTCGATGGCGGCGGCGACAAAGTCGCCGTCGTCGCCGCGACGGGCGCCACCGACGGCGCTTTGGCGATTTGGGAGATATCCGACGCCCTTCCGGAATCGATCGAGTCCGAGTCGAGTTCGAGTTCAGTACGCACGATCCGGCCGTGTCACGTCACACGGGGCGCGCACCAGAGCGGCGTGAACGGCGTCGCCGTGCGCGCCGTCGGCGGCGACGCCGTCGGCGTGTTCGTCGCGGCGAGCGGCGGGGACGACCAAGTCGCGCGTTGCGAGGTTTTTGTCGTGAAACCGTCGCGGAAGCGTACGGAAGCGACCGAAGAGACGTCGTCGTTCTGTGTCGTCTCCGTGGCGCGCGTCGCGGTCGCCTTCGCGCACAGCTCCGCGATCAAAGGCGTGTGGCTAGGGCCGGGGACGCTTCCCGACACTCTGACCCTCGCCACCACCTCGCACGACCAGCGCGCGCGCGTGTGGACGGCGAGCGTCGAGACAGACGCGAAGGACGACGACGAGAAATGTTCGGCGGCGGTTTTTTTGACGCCCGTCGCGGGCGCCTTCGCGGAGTGTCCGGAACCGGAGGGCCTGGACGGATTCGTGGACGCGCGCGGGCGCACGCGCATCGCGGTGTGCGGGCGCGGCGTGCAGATGTTCGAGCTGGAGTAGGCGTGAGGAGAGAGTAGACGAGCGGGTCTCCGCGTAGCGGGTATCCTTAGCTATTTATGGATGTCGTCGTCCCACGTCCGCGTGACTAAAAGCGTTTCCTAAAGACGAGGAGGTAGTCCTACCATCCTCGCGTGCTAGTACCAGCTCGGGTTATCCCCGAGCCATCGATTCCGCGTCGCGGGGGGTCGAGGAGGCAGAGGTTTCAGGTTCAGGCTCCTGATGCGCGCGGCGAGAGGCGCGCACTTCCTGGCGGCCTCCTGGAAGATGCCGAGGACGGTCTCGTTCAAAGCGCCTCGCGCCAGCACGCCTTCGAACAGCTCGAGCTGCACGTGCTCCGGGAGGGCAGAGACGTGCTCGCCCGTCATCGAGGAGACGTTCGCGAGAAGCGCGTCGAAGCTCAGCGCCTGAAGCGACGGAGGCGTCGGCATCGCGCCGCTGCGGGCGCGAGACGACCGCCGCGCGCGCGGAAGTGCCACCTGCGACGCACGGGATGCCGAGCATTTCGATTCAACGAAAGGCGTGCTTTTTCAACATTCGCGCGACATAACAACGGCGGCGCGCCGCATGCATCGCCAGCCTGGATCGCGCGTCGACGCGACGATGCCTGACCGGCGACGGGAATCGCGGTGACTGCTTCGAACGCGCGCGCGACCATGCGTGAACACGCGGACCCGCCGGTATCTTTCGGCGGGTCCGGTGGCATCGTCTGGCCTCTGGGCCCGAACGCCCACGCCCAGATCCCGGCGACGCGCAGGCCACGCACCGATCCTTCGGCACCGTCCGCGCTGCGGCTCCGCGCCTCGGGCCCCGCGGTGACGCTCGCCGCGTGTGGCCGGCGCGTGGACCCGCGCGAGTGGGCGGACCCGCCCCCGGGGCTCGAGCTCGCGGCCCCCGACCTCCCGACGCTTCCCGAGATCGCGGTCGACCGACGCGAAACCGAAAACGACGACGAAGACCGCGGCGACGCGTCGTCTTCGTCCGACGCCGACGCCGACGATCTTCCCACCTTCGAGGACCACCGCGTTTCGTTCGAGGCGACTGAGGCGCAGAGCTCGATGGACGCCACGCACGCGTTTCCCGTCGGCATCCCGAGGCGGGTCATGAAGGCGCGTCTGCGCGAGTCGAAACGAGACGCGGCGGACGACCAAAACGTGACGTTCGTTCGGCGACTCGGAAACGCGCTCGCCGTCGCGCCCTGGCCCCGCGACGGGACGCCGCGCAATCGCGCCGAATCGAGCCTCGACTCGTACGCGGACGTGATGCTCGCGCGCGCCACAGGCGAGGGCGCGGCGCGCGTGCGCATCGCGCGTCTGAAACGCGAAGGCTTCAATAAGCGTCATCCCGGCGACGAAGACGGAGAACACGGAACGGAGACGCGTTTAGAAGGCGCGGAGACAAACGCAAACGCAAACAAAAAGCTTTTTCCGCGTCTTTGCGTTTTGGCGGATTTCCCGCTGCCGACTCGCGCGGCGTCCCAGCCGGTGCTTCAGGTTGAGCTCTCGCGCGTATCGCACGGGTGGTTAAAGAGGTTCGAGGACGACGCGCAGCCCGCGCTGTGCGCCGCGCGCGACCCGTACGGCGTCTCGCTGAGCGTGCTGGGGGGCGGCGTTTCGAGGGTACCGGTTCCCGGCCGCAAACGGACGAGACAAAAGTTCGCGTCTTCCTTTCCGGCGTATTCGGCGCCGATCGACGCGTCGCCTGACCCCGAGCTTCTGTGGTCGTGCGCCTGGAACGCGCCCGCGTCCGCGCCGGCGGACATCAAGCTCTCGCCGCACGGCCTCCCGGAACTGCTCGTCGCGTCCAAAGACGGCGGCCTGCGCGTGGTGGACGCCGCCGCCTGCGACGCGGCGGGCGGCGTTCGAAAGATGAAAAAAAAAACCAAACGCGCGCTCCGCGACGCCGCGCGCGTCGCGGCGACGCCCGCCGCCACCTTCACCGGTGCCGATACGTTTCCGCGTTGGTGCGGGTGCGCGTACGGCTCGAACCCGCGCGTCGCGCTCCTCGCGACTTCGAAGCTCGTGCGGAGCGTCGACTTGAGAGTCAAACCGAGTTTTGGAACGTTTTTGGCGGAGCCCGTTTACGGCGACAACCCGTGGCGCGCGCTCGCCGGCCCGCCCGTCGCGGCGTGGTCGCCGTCGTCGTTTTCGTTTTCGGCTCCGTTCGCTTCTTCGTCGGCGGCGTTGGAAAACGCGTTCGCGCTCGCGTGCGACCGCACGGTCGCGCTCTACGACATACGCAAGCCGAACGCGCCGGTCGCGCGGTGGGCGCACGGCGCGGCGGCGGCGCCGGCGTGGCTGCGCCTCGAGCCGTCGGCGCCGTGGCGGGACGCGTTTTCCTCCCCGGGCTCGGGCGGCGACCACGCGTCTGTGACTTCGCTCGCGAAAGAAAACGCGGAGAAACAGCTCGGCGCGCTCGTGCTTTTGGGGCTCGGCGGAGAGGATGGCGGTGTCCTGGCGTTCGAGTGGGCGGAGAGGCCCGAGGAGGCGCTGGACGGGTCGCTGAGCGGCGGGGTCCGCGCGCTCGGCGCCGGCGCGCGCGTGCCGCTGGATGAAAACGAAAAGCACACGTTTTCGACGGGAACGCAGGGCTTCGCGATGCTCCCGCCCGTCGCCGGGACCGTCCCCGGGGGGACGCTCTGGGCCACGCGCGACGGGCGCGTGCGGTGGCGCGGGTACGACCCCGCGCCCCGCGGAACAGACGGCGCGGTATCGCCCGCGGCGCCGCTCGCGTTTGACGCGGGCGACGCCCGCGCCGACGGCGAAGCGCCGGGTCCCCGAACAGTCCCCGAAACAGTCCCCGAAAACGAAACAGACCACGCTGCTTTTTTTGATGCTTTGGATGCCGGGGATACTGTCCCTGTCCCTTTGGAGCTCACGCGCGCGTTCGGCGCCGCCGCGGGCGTCTCCGCCATGGACCCGCCGCGCGCGTCGCTCGGCGACATGGACGACGCGGCGCGCGCCGCGTTTGACGCGGCGACGGCGCGCGCCGCCGCCGAGGGCGCCGCGCGCGCGGATCGCGCTTCGCGTCGCGCGCCGCACCCTCCGGAGGAAGGCGCCGCGGCCGACTCTTTCGATTCGCGCACCGAGGACGGTCGCGTCGTGAAGAAGAAGACGACGTTCCCGCTCGTCGCCGGGTTCATCGCGCGCGGCGCGGTTCCCGGGGAGGTTGAGCGCGAGGAGGAAAAGGAAAAGTCTCCCGCCGCGGAGGCTGATTTTGAGAAAAAGGCGCTCGCCCGCGCCGCCGCGCTCGTGCGCGCCGCCGGCGGTTTCGGCGTCACGACGCACGAGCTCGCGCTGTTGGCCTCCCGCGCGCGCGGCGACGGCGGCGGCGCGGCGGACGTCGCCGAGTGGCTCGCCTCGCGGGACCTCGCCGGACGCAAGCGGCGTCTGGACGCCGACGCGAGGAAACGCGCTCGCGACGACGCGTTGGCTTTTTTCCCCGAACCGTCTGAACCGTCAAACGAACGCGTGTACGTCCGGGACGAAGACATCGAAGGCGTCGAGCGCGTCTCTCCGCTCGAACGGACGCCACTTCGTGTCGGACGCGCGTTTCCCGGGTGGGATCGAGACAGACCGACGAGAGACGAGACGCGCGTCTCGTCTCGCGAAACGGCTCGCCTTCTCGCCGCCGTCGTCGGCGCGGACGACGACGACGCGCTTTTGTCGCGAGACGCGCCGCACACCGCGTGGCTCCGGGGATCTGCGCGGTGGATCGGCGCGGACGCGCAGAGCTTGGGGAGGACGACGTACGCGCTACGCTCTCCGGAGCGTGAAAAGAACGATCGCCCCGCCGAGAGGCCTCTCCGCGCCGAGAGCGACAAGAGCGCGGCGGCGGCGAGGGCGGCGCTTCTGGAGAGTTGGCCCGACCCTTCCGCGAGCCTCGAGACGACGACGCCCGCGGCGCGGCGGGCGAAAGGAAACGAATCTTCGCGCTCGCCGTTTCGTCTGGAGTCGCGGCTGAAGAAACCGCGCGGGGCGTCGGATGCGCCGCGCGCGGCGCGCGACGGGAGGCGCGTCTCGTGGGACGTGCCTGCGGCTCCGCCGCGCGCGAACGCCGCGACGCCGAGAACCGAGCCGAGGAAAAAGACCAAGAAAAAAGCGCGCGCGCGAAGAGAGGATGGGTTTTAGCGCGGAGCTTCTAGAGCTAGCTATAGGGTACAGGCTTTCCACGGGATCTACCGTAGACGTTCGTGTTGATGCGTAGTGACTAGACGTAGTCTTAGCTACGTTCGTTCGCCTCGCCTCACCAGCTCGGGGCGAAAAAGTCCCCGAACCAGGGCGCGTCCCAGCGCGCCGCGTCCCTCGCATCCCTCGTCCCCGTCGCGAACGCCATCGACGACAGAGTCTCCCCCCCCGCGCCGATCGCGCGCTCGAGCCACCGCGCGGTCGCCATGAGCGCGCGACGCGTCTCCGCGACGACACCGGTCCTGTCAGCACCGCCGTCGAAGAGCCCGAGCGCCTCGAGCAAAGCCGCGACGCTTTTCTCAAGCCTCCCCTCGGCGTCGCGCGCGCGCCGCGCCGCGCCGCCGCGCGTGCGCATGCCCCTCACCGCCGCCACCGCCGGCGCTCTGTCCGCGTCGACGCAGAGGAACCCGTAGCACAGCGTCATGAGGTGCGGGAAGTTGAGCACGTCGTGCGCGAAATGCACCCAGCCAGCCATGGGATCCGCGACGTACGCGTTTTCGCGGACGTCACGAAACGCTCGCGCGCTGCGCTCGACAGCCTTGGTCAACACGCCCTGGAGAGCCACGGTGGCGAGGTGCGCGTGCGCGTTTTCCCAGACGTCCGCCGCGGAGAAGCGGTGCAGGCGTTCGCAGTCCATGAGGAACGCCACGAGCGCGGCGGCGTACGCTACGGGACCTCGCCCGCGGAGCACGGACGTCGCGCTCTCCTCGCGCGCCAGGTCCACGGCGAGCCGCGCCGAGAGCAAAGCGAAGGGGATGGCGCGCGCGCGCGCGGCGACGAACACGCTTCGCGCGACGCGCTCGGCGAGCGACAGCGGCGGCGCGAGGAACATGCGTCGGCACACGTGGCACGTCCTGCCTCCGTCTGACGCGCGCGTCGTGCGCTGCCAGCGGCGCAGGCACTTGATGTGGACGTGCGCCTGCGTGCCGGAGCACGCGCACGGCGAGATGAGCGCGCCGGCGCCCGGGCCCTCGAAGCAGAAGCGGCACGAGGGCTCGAAAAACGCCTCCGACGGGAATTCGGGTTTCGGCCGCTCAGCCTCGGCGTCCGAGCGAGGAACCGCGGTTCCCGACGCGCGCGCTCGCCCGCCGCACGTAGGCTCCTTCTCGCGCGCGGCGCATCGAGGCGCCGCGCGCGCGCGTCGGCCACGCCGTTCCGCGACGTCGCGCGCCTCCCCGAGGCGCGTCTCGTCGAATGGCTGACTCACCGTCGAAAACGGGTCGCCCCGATGCGCGCGACCGCCGGGGAAACACGCGCGCGGCGCGGGGTTGTCATCCGGTCCGAGTCCGCGCGCGTGCTCCGAACGCGCTCGCCGCGCGTCGAAAACGCGGAACCGCATGCCTTGGCGCGCGCTCGGGAGTGCCTCAAGGAGATCCCGCGGCGGTGTTAGTTGTAACCCTCGTATCGGAAAAAAAAAGTGCGCACTTTTTTTCGTCGGTCGCGCGACTCGGCGCCGAGGGCGTCTGGCGCTCGCGTTATGACTGCGTCACCTGTGCGTCATGACGTCTCCGCCACAAGAGTGCCCACGGCTGTCGTCTCCTCATCCATTCCGCGCGGCGCTTTCTCCTTTCGGAGAGACACCCCTCGGATTGAACCACCGTCCCGCGCTCGCGCGACGGTAGCGTCGACCTCGCACCCTGCAGCGACAGCTCGGGAGCGCGCTTCGCTCGCTCGGCCGCGCGCTGGTCTCGCAGCCTCGCGCGCAGCACACGTCGGCGCCGGCGCTCGCGTCCGTCGGCCTCTCCGTGCCGCAGGCTGTGACTGAAGCGCTCGCCACGGCGAGACCGACGGGCGCGATGGCGGAGACCATGGGCGACCACGGCTATGACTACGATCTCATCGTCATCGGCGGTGGCTCCGGCGGCCTGGTGCGTGCGCGTCCCTCCGAGACCGCGCGTCGCGACGCCGCGCGTCAGCTCATTCATTTTCAAAAAAACACGTGTCCGGCTGAAGATCCGCGCGGACCGTCCGAGATCGCGCCCGCCTTCTCCCCATCCCCGGGCTCGCGCTGACCTTCCCACGCTCGTCTCGATGCGCCCTCCCGACCGCCCCTCCGACCGCAGGCTGCCGCGAAGGAGGCCGCGAAGCTCGGCGCGAAGGTGGCGTGCCTGGACTTCGTCAAGCCCTCCCCCGCGGGCACCACCTGGGGCTTGGGCGGCACCTGCGTCAACGTGGGATGCATTCCCAAGAAGCTGATGCACCAGGCTGGCATTCTGGGCGAGTCTTTTTCGGACGCCAAAGAGTACGGATGGAAGATCGCCAGCGAGGGCCACGACTGGGGGAAGATGGTGCAGGCCATCGGCGACCACATCGGGTCGCTGAACTTCGGGTACAGGACCGCGCTGAGAGACAACAACGTGACCTACCTCAACGCCTACGGCGCGTTCGTGGACCCGCACACCATCACCGCCACGAAGAAAAACGGAAAGGTTGAGACGCTCACCGCCGACAAGTTTGTGATCGCCGTCGGCGGCCGACCTTCGTACCTGGACGCGCCCGGCGCCAAGGAGTGCTGCATCACCTCGGACGACATCTTCTCGCTGCAGGAGGCGCCCGGCAAGACGCTGTGCGTCGGCGCGTCGTACATCTCGCTGGAGACGGCGGGGTTCCTCACCGCGCTGGGCTTTGACACGACGGTGGCGATCCGGTCCATCCCGCTTCGCGGCTTCGACACGGAGATCGCCGAGAAGATTGTGGGGCACATGGAGCGCCACGGCACGACGTTCATGCGGGACTCGCAGCCGTCGAAGTTCGAGAAGCTGGAGAACGGCAAGATCAAGGTGACGGTCAAGAACACCGTCTTCGGGAGCGAATTCGACGCCGAGTTTGACACCGTCGTGCTCGCCGTCGGTCGCTACGCCGTGACGGAGGGGATCAACCTCGGCGCCGCCGGCGTGGAGTTCAACCCGAAGAACGGCAAGATCCCGTGCGTGGACGAGCAGTCCAACGTGCCGCACATCTACGCCATCGGTGACGTGCTGGACACGCGCCAGGAGCTGACGCCCGTCGCCATCAAGGCGGGCATTAGACTCGTGCGCCGCGTGTTCGCCGGCGCGAAGGAGAAGATGGACTACGACTTGGTGCCCACCACGGTGTTCACGCCGCTGGAGTACGGATGCATCGGCATGTCCGAGGAGCTCGCGGTCGAGACGTACGGCGAGGAGAACGTGGAGGTGTACCAGTCGTACTTCAAGCCGCTGGAGTGGACCGTGAACCACGAGGAGCACGACGGCGTCGCGCACCGCGAGGACAACGCGTGCTACTCCAAGCTCATCACCAACTTGGCGGATGGCGAGCGAGTCGTCGGGTTCCACTACGTCGGCCCCAACGCCGGCGAGGTGACGCAAGGCTACGCCGTCGCGATGAAGATGGGCGCCACGAAGCGCGACTTCGACGACACCGTGGGCATCCACCCCACCGTGTCGGAGGAGTTCACGCTGCTCAGCATCACCAAGCGCTCGGGCGTCGACGCGACCAAGAAGGGATGCTGAGGCTAATGCCCCGCCGAAACGGGACGCGAGCGAAAAGGACGAGCGAAAACTCTTTTTTGAAAAGGAGAGCCCGTCCCGCCTCGGCGTCCCGGTTCGGCGGCTGAGCCGGGTTTCTTTTTCGCGTCTCTCTCGTCGACGACACGCGTGATGTCGACGACCGATGAGTGACCGCGGAAAAGACACTTGGCTCCTTTCCCCCACGCGCGCGCGCGCGCGGAGACGCGAACGTGACGGCCGGTTCCCTAAACGTCCCCCGGGACGTCGAGCCGCGCCTGATGAAAAAAACACGCGCGGAGGCGCGATTCTTCGGAATCGCGCCTCTCGCGCGCGAAACGCGTCTCCCGTTTCCCGCGCGGACGAAGGACTCCCTTCGTCCGACGCGAAGACACCGCCGCGCGCGCCGCGGGGAAAGCCGCTTCCCCCGCATTCTTTTTCGACTCGCCGTGAAAGACACAGTCAAGAGTACCGCGGTAGTTTTGAATACGACGTAAAACGCGCCGAGCCGAAAGACAAAAACGAAAACGCTTCGAAACGTAAAAACGCAAAAAGCGCTACCATATTTTTTTTTCGCGACTCACGAGCGCTCGGCGACCGCGCGCAGCAGCGTCTTTTTGATCCCGTCGTGCGGCCCGTAGACGAAGAACGGGTCGGTGAGCAAGCCTCCGTCGAAGCAATCGCGCCACTTGCGCAGCGTCGGCTTTTCGTGCGAGAAGCACCGCACGGAGTGCTCGCCGTGGTAGGCGCCGACGCCGCTCTCGCCGACGCCGCCAAACGGCAACGCGCCGTGTCCCACGTGGTACAGCACGCCGTTGACGGTGACGCCGCCGGAGGTGGTGTTGTCCAGGATGTACCGCGTGTTCTCGCGGTTCCGGGAGAAGACGTACAGCGCCAGAGGCTTGGCGAGAAGACGCACGGCGCGGGCGGCTTCGCCGAGGTCGTCGTACGGCACCACGCACAGGATCGGCGCGAACATCTCCTCGCGCATCAGAGGCGAGTCCCAGCCGCACACCACCACCGTGGGCTCCACGACACCCCGGGAGGCGTCCATCCCACCCCCGCACACCACCCTCTCGCCGTGCTTCCCGTCGCGCGCCGTCTCCAGCAACGCCGCGACGCGCGCGGCGGCGGAGCGAACGCCGCCGGCGCCGCCGGGCCCCGCGGCGTTCCAGCCCACCAGCCTGCCCATGGCACCCTCCTTGTAGGGGTCCGGGACGAGCGTCTGCGTCCAGCGGCGCAGCTGCTCGACGAACGGCTCGAGCTTGGAGCGGTGGCAAAGCACGTACTCGGGCGCGATGCACTGCTGCCCGCAGTTGAGCGTGCGTCCCCACACGCACTGCTTGGCGGCGAGCGAGAGGTCGGCGGTGTCATCCACGAACACGGGGTTCTTTCCCCCGAGCTCCAGCGCGCACGGCGTGAGCGTCTCCGCGGCTTTGCGCGCGATGATGGACCCCACGCGCGTGCTGCCGGTAAAGAACACGAAGTCCAGCTTCTGGCGCATCAGCTCCGTCACGACGTCGGCGCCGTCGCCGGCGATCCCGGGGCCGATCACGGAGACGAAGCGCGGGTCGACGTATCGCGCGAACAGATTGAAAAGCAGCGCGGATGAGCGCGGGACGTCCGCGGAGGGTTTGAGTATGACGTTGTTCCCCGCGGCGATCGCGCCCGCGACCACGCCCGCGGTGAGCGCGAACGGGTAGTTGAACGGGCCGATGACGAGGCAGGTGCCGCGCGGCTCGCGCTCGATCGATTGGCTGGACGGGAACGTGAGCAACGAAAACGCGCTCACGCGACGCGGAGCGGTCCATCTTCTCAGGTTCTTGAGCAGCTTGTCCAGCTCCGTCTTGACGAGCAGGAAGTCGTAGTACAGCGTCTCGCCCTCTGGTCGGCGCAGGTCCTCCCACACCGCCGCCAGGATCGACGCCTCGTTCTCCGCGAACGCGGCGCGCATCGCGCGCAGCGTCGCGCGGCGGTGCTCCAGCGGGAGCGTCACGCCGGATTCGAACGCGTCCCGCATCTCCGCGACGAGCGTCGGGACGTCGCGCAGAGCGGGGGGCTTCGCGCCTCCCACCACGCTGTACGTGGTCTTGGAGACGTACTCGGGGCCGACGCCGACGTCGCCGTGCCGGCTTCGGAACCGCCGTCTCGGCGCGGACACCAGGTCGTCGATCCGACGCAGCACCCGATGCAGCACCAATCCGGCACCGACGCCGGCCGCCGCGAGGAACACCACGCGCATCGCGCCCTCCGAGCCGTCGTTCAGGCGCTCGTACAGACCGGACAGCATCGCGAAACGAACGCGGAGGGGACGTGCACGTCTCGGCGCGCCGCGGTGTGCCGTTCGACGCCGGAGAGAAAGGCAACAACGACCGAGATACTTTTCCGAGTCTTCGTCAGCCTCGCTCGTGATTCGCCGCCGAAGCCTCTTTCCCGCCACGGTTTCGCGCTTTGCAGACTTGCTTTTGGCAGGTCGAAACGCAGCGCGCCGCGATTTCGCGAAAGCGGCCGGAGCGGCGCCTTTTTTTTTCCCCGCGGCCCGCGCATTCCGCGTTCATTAATCACGGCGTTCGACCTGCTCCGCGATGTCCAGCAACTCCCTCGCGAACCGCCCCGCGGGCGCGTCCTGTGCGTCCCCTGAATAGATCGTTCGCGCGCGCGAACGCGCGATCCCGGTCGACCGAACCCGCGAACCCGCGCGCGATCGATCGAGCCACTGACCTCGTTCCCTCGTATTTCCCCCGTGCCGATCGTGACGCGACAGCGGGCGTGCGACGCAGAAACACCGGGGGTGGCGGTGGCGCGCAGAAAACCGGACAGGGGAACAACATGTCCATGCTCCGCTATTACACCGATGACTCTCCGGGGCTCAAGATCACGCCGGTGCGTGCGCGCACGCCGTCCCCGAATCGCCAACCCTCGCGCGGATCCGGACATTTTTTCAGCGACGAGCGCCGTGGCGCGTCGTTTTTTCGCTCTTTTCGTAAAGCGAGTTCGCGCCTGACCGCGCGCGCCTCCCCGTGAACCCTCACCCGAAACAAAACAGGTCGTCGTGCTGATGATGAGCGTGTGCTTCATCGCGTTCGTCACCATGCTCCACGCGGTGTCCAAGATCTACCAGTACACCAGCTCGTGAGCGGAGCGGAGTCGCGGGAGAGACGCGCGGAGCGCGGCGCGTCGACGTTTTCATCGCCAAAAAAAAACACATTCTGATACACGCCGACGCGCCTTAGACGTCTACCCTTGAAGCACGAACTGCTTCAGCCGTTCCCTGAACGGCTTCGTGGACGGCACGCCGTGCCCCCCCTCGTGCGAGAAGAGCTCGGGGAGCTCCTCGAACGCGCCCATCAGCGCCTCCGCCCTCTGCCTCGTGACCATCCGGTCGGCGACGCCGTGCACGTGAAGCGACCGCACGCCCCGCACGGCGCCGCCGCGGCGATCCGAATCTCTCAGCTTCGCCGCCGCGTTCGGGTCCATGGGCTCGAACCCGGAGAAGAGCACGGCGAACTTCACGGTGTCCCGAAGCTCGGGGATCGTCGCCAGCGCCAGCGCCGCGGTGGACGCGCCCTGCGAAAAACCGAGCACGCCGTCGAACGGACCGAGCGCCGCCGCGGTTTCGCGAAGCAAAAGTTCGGTGGCTTCCCAGCCCCGCATGTGCGTGCTCTGCGCGGGGCGCACCGGAAGCCTCTTGCCGTTGCCATCGCCGAGGTTCGAGGAAGCGAGCGCGGCGCGCACGCCCTCGGTGGTTTTCTCGTCAGCGGGTTTGGTCGCCTCGGGTGGGTCCTCCGCGTCGTTCTCGCCCATCAGCCACCACGCCCTCGGGCCCACCTGGTCCTCGTCCGCGCCGTCGGTCGTGCCCAGCGCGGATCTGTCCGCCTCGTCGAAGAACCCGGCCGCGGAGTGCGGGGCGTCCACGAACACGAACTCCACCTTCGACTTCAGGTTCTTACGCACCGAACCGGTCTTCGCCCGGAACGTCTCCGCGTTCTGGGTGAAGCCGTGCAGGCACAGCACCTTCAGCTTGCCCTCCATCCCGCGCACCGAGAAGTGGGCACTTCGGGTTGGTCCGGTGGAAAAAGCGAAAATCACACACATCTCATCAAAAAGCAACAACGCGCTCGACGGCCACTCGGCGGCGCGCCGTCCGTCGCTCCGCGCGGAAGGTGTCGGACGACCATGCCGTGGATCCCGGGGCAACCGTCGCTGGAGGACTGGGAGAACCGGTTTCCCTCGTGCGATGCCGTGCCCACGGTGCGTTGCGAAGACCTGTCCCCCGACGCCTTCAGGGCGGAGTTCATGTCCAAAAACCTGCCCGTCATGATCACGGGCATCACCGATGACTGGCGCGCGCGCCGCGAGTGGGTCACGAAGGACGGCCAGCCCGACGTGGTCGCCATGTCCGAGCTCTTCGGGGACGCCAAGGTTCTGGTGGTGGACTGCGACGAAGCGATAGACACGGACCTGAAACGCCGCGAGATGCCGTTTCGCGAGTTCGCGAGTTGGTGGCAAAGTTCCGAGACGAGGAAACGCGCCGCCGCCGGCGCCGCCGCCCGCGAGAAGCTCTACGTCAAGGACTGGAACTTCGTCGGCGACTTCCCCGCGTACGGCGCGTACGACACGCCCCCGCACGTGCGGGACGACTGGCTCAACGACTGCGGGTCGAACGAGGATGACAAAAACGAAAACGAAAACGACGACGCGCGTCTCCGGCCCGGATCGTTTCGGTTCGTGTACCTCGGCGTGGAGGGCACGTGGACGCCCATGCACGTCGACGTCGCGCGTTCGTACTCGTGGTCCGCGAACGTGTGCGGCCGCAAAAAGTGGCTGATGGTCCCGCCGAGCCGTGTGAAGTATCTGCGGCACCGCGACGGGTCGGGGCGGCTCATCCCGGACGTGCGCGCCGCCAGGCTCGCGTCGGCGCGCGCGGATTTCCCGGACGCGTCGCTCGCGGCGCCTTTGACAGTACACCAGCCTCCCGGCGCGCTTCTGTTCGTGCCCTCGTGCTGGGCACACCAGGTGCACAACGAGACGGACTGCCTTTCAATCAACCACAACTGGTTCAACGATTGCACGTTCGGCGTTTCGGTTGCGTACCTGCGCGACGAGTCGCGGACGATTCGTCTCGGGCTTCCCGATCGCGACGATCGCGCGGACGGCGTGCTGTGCCAGCGTCTTTTGGCGCGCAAGGCGGGAATCAATCAGCTGCATCTCGGGTCGATCGGCGTTTGGGGGCTTCGACGGGTTTTAGATTCGACATGTGCGTCGGAGGCGAATTCGGAGGCGAATTCGTTTCAAGAAAAACGATCGCATCGCGCGCGGCGTCTCGCCAACGTTTTCCAGCCTCTGCGACACTTGGTCCACGAGACGCACTTCTTCGCGACGCGCGACGTGTGCGAGCGCGAGTTCGGCGAATTCAACGAAGGGAACGAGTATTCTTATCGCCCATGCCATCCCGGCGTCGGCAGCTTACTCGGGTTGGTCGTCTCAGCGCCTCGCGCGCGCTCGCCGACCGAGGAGACGTTGCGCGCGCGAAAAGAGGCGGACGCGTTCGTGGAGTCGTTCGACGTCGACCCCTGGGAGGAAGACGCCGACCGACTCGCGGAGATCGTGGACGTCCTCAGGCGCGCGGGCGACGACCCGGTCTTTGGCGAGGAAAGCGACGAGGAGGCACCCGAGGAGCCACGAGCCGATCGACAGCCACCGTAGATTCGTAGGTATACGCTTTTCGCCGAATGCCGTAATACCGGAGCCTTCCGTTTCTTTATTAAAGGTAGCTCCGTAGACGAGCGCTCGTCCCGAGCTCTCGCTCTCGACTTCTACGGGTCCCGCCACGGCTCGGACGCGTCGGACGCGTACCACGCCGCCGTCCTCTCTATGCCCTCGCTCAGACCGATCTCCGCGCGCCAACGCAGTATTTCCTCCGCGGCGGTGACGTCCGCGAACGTCCCGCCGACGTCCCCCGGCCTCGGCGGCCGCTCCTCCACCGCGGCGGGGTCGCCGCCGCACGCGGACGCCACAGTCTCGATGAGACGCCTCAATTTCGTCGGGACGCCCGAGGCGACGTTGAGGATCGCGAAGGGCTCGCCGTTTTCCTCGCGGTGCATCGCCTCGAACAGACCGCGCGCGACGTCGGTGACGTGTGCGTAGTCGCGCCAAGAGGACTCGCCGTTTCCGAACCGGAACAGCGTCTCGCCGCGCGCGTAAGAGCGTACGAAGCGAAACACCGCCATGTCCGGCCTTCCTCGCTCGCCGTACACCGTGAAGATGCGACACACCGTTACGACCCGAATCGCGGCCCCGCGGCTCTTACGGAACGCCGCGCAGACGAGCTCGGCGGCTCTTTTGGAGGCGGCGTACGGGGACTCGGGGTCGTCCGTTTTGTCCGTCTCGAGCGAAGGCGTTGGTTTTATATTATTATCTTTCGCGCCGTCGCCGTACACCGAACCGGAAGAGCCGAGCACGAACGCGTCGACGCCGAAGTCGGCGGCGGCGGAGAGAAGCGCGGCGGTGGACGCGACGTTGGCGACGACGACGCCGGCGGCGTCGTCGAAAGACGCAGCCACGCCGGAGCGCGCGCCGAGGTGACAGATGCGCGTGACCGGTTTTTGAAACGTTGTCTCATCCGCTGCGAGCTCGAACAGCGCGCGCGCGGCGGTGGCGTCGGAGACGTCGGCGCGGATGAACCGCAGCGACGCGCCGTCCGCGGCGTGCTTCGCCGCGCACGCGCGAAGCACACCCAGGTTGGCCTCTTTGAAGTGCACCGGATAGGGCCCATGCGCGTCGAGGTTGTCCACGGCGACGACCGCGGCGCCTCGGGAGAGCAACAGCTCGCACAGGTGCGACCCGATGAACCCCGCCGCGCCGGTCACGAGGTACGAGCCGTCCGTGTCCACGGAGGATGCGCCAACGCGCGCGGAGGCGACCGCGGAGGCCCGACGAGATGGGGGCTTGGCCGCGGTGTGCCAACGCGCGGCGCGACTTCGCGAGCGCGCGCGCGGCACGACGCAGACGCCGGACGCGCGCGCGTGGATGGCAGCGGGCGTCGACATGGCGCGCGCAACGCCACCGACGGTCCGCGCGGGGACGCGGTGCGACCGAGTGTGCGCACCCCGGAAGTCGCAGCAGCCTTTTACGGGACGCGTACTGCAGGTGTGCCAACTGAGAGTAAAAAAACGAAATGAGAAAACGAACAACGATCTCACACTCGGCTGCGCGCCGTGGTGGGCGATGCCATGGGCTTTTGGTTTTTCGGCCCGGTGACGTGGAGGTGGGGAGGTAACGGGAATTCTCGAAGCAGCGTCACCGTGTTCGGCGCGTTCCTCACGCTCCCCCTGCTCGCGTGGAACGGATGGAACGCGCTTGGACGAGGCGAGGGATCGCATCGCGTGACGCCGGGACGTCTCGAGGGTCCTTCCGAAAGCGTGGGGAATTTCTCCGCGCCAGAGGAGGGAAGCGGGGAGCGATGATGCGATCGCGATGGGCCGAGGGTCGAGGGTCACGAGCGGTCCACGCGCGATGGCGTGCGTCGCAAAAGCGCGCGCACGAGGACACGGAGGCGAGCGACCGTGAAACGAAAGACTGACTCTTTTTTTTGCGCGTCGCGTATAGGTTATATTCTCACGCCGCGCGCCGCGGCGCTCACCTCCCCGGTCCCCTCCGTTCTCGCGTTTCGAACGTCAGAGGAACCCCGCCTCCCACGATTTCTCCGCAGCCGTCCACGTCCACATCCGGAACAGCGAGTCCTTGGTCACCCCCAGCTCGCGAAGCGTCGTTAAACCGATGGCGACGGTTTTCTCCGCCTCGCCGGGCGCCGCTAAAAGCGCCAGGCCCAGATTTTCTCGCGAGCCGGCGAGCTCGGGGCGCTCCTCGAGCACGCCGTCCCGCAGCGCCGCCGTGGTCGCGCCGAGGTGCACGCGGGGCAGCACCACGGTTTCGTTCGCCTGCGTGCCCGGCTCGGCGCCTCCGCTCGAGACCGCGACGCGCACGGGCACGTACTCGAAGTCCTCGAGCATGGACTGCAAAAACGAAACCTGCTGCGTCAGCACCGTCGCCGTCGCCGCCTTCGCTTCGCCCACTCTTTGCGCCGAGTGGCGGTCCGGGTGGTTGCGGATGGCGATCTTCTTTAACGACTTGGTGATTGAGGTTAGGTCTGTGAGATCAACCGCGCTTTGCGAAACGCCGCACGCAGAGATAAACCCCGCGCACGACTTAACGACGCACTCTTTTGAGCAGAAGCGCGGGCGGCAAAAGTCACCTCCCGGCGGGCCCAGCTTCTTCTGGTGCGCCGTCAACCCGTCGCGCGGTAAATGCGGCGACGGGAGCAGACCCGCGCACGACCGGAGCATCTCCGCGCGCGCGTTCTCCAGCGCTGTGTTCGCGCTCACCGGGCCACCGGGCGACGTCTGGCCGTTTCGCTGGCCGCTCGTCGGCTCCGGCGGGGAAGCGGCGGCGGCGTCGGAAAAGTCCCCGGGCGGAGGCGGGATGGGCGGTGGCGCGGGAGGGGACGCGCGGTTCGTCTCGCGCGCGTCTATTCCGCTCGGCTCGGGGGGGAAGCCCTCGAACCCGCTCGGGGACGTTCCCGCGTCGAACGAGGAGAAGTCCGCGAAATCGCCGGGCCCGAACGCCGGCGGGATCGGCGCCGATCTGTGCGGCGGGGCGGAGGAAAGCTCGGCGGAGGAAAACGCGCGGGGCGGGGGAACCTCGGTGTCCAGACTGCCGCCGCTTCCGCCCGCCGCCGCCGCCGCCGCGAGGGCTTCGCGCCGCTCTCGCGCTTTCCGCGCCGCCGCGCGCGCCTCCGCCGCCTCCGCGCGCGAGCGCTCGACGGCGGCGTGGCGCGCCCGCTCCTCCTCGCTCATCGCGGACGCGCGCAGCTCGACAGACGCGGGCGACGGCGCCGCCGCCGCGTCCGTTTCCGTTTTCGTTTCGCCCGCGTTCAACACGCTCTCGAGCGACGCGCTGGGGATCTCGGCGGCGCCGAAGTCGTCCGGAAACGCCCCGCCGGCGAACGAGTCGCCGCTCGCGCCGCTCGCGCCGCTGTCGACGCGCGGCATGCTGGGTATGCTCGGCATGTTCGCAGTGCCGGACCCGCCGACGACCTCATCGAAGAAGTTCGGCGGCGGGTCCGCCAAGGGCGGCGCGGACGGCTCGGATTGCGCGTGCCGCGCCGGCGCCGGCGCCGGCGCCGACGCGCGCACCGGGAAAAACGGTTTCCTGATGTACGCCTTCGCGTATCCGTCGCGCAGGTGGTCGGTGTCGTCCTTTTTCGCTTTCGCGCTCGGCTTTGGCTTCGAAGCTTGTCTGTCGGAGGCGTCGCCGTTCGCCGCTCGCGGAGGCGCCGCGGCGCCGGCGCTTCGCGCCGCAGCAGCGGCGACCGCCGCCCGCCGCCCGGCGGCGCCGAGCGTCCCCTCCAGCTTCTTTATCTTCTCGTCCAGCCTCTTGGTCTGCTCGTTGTTCTCCTCCAGCGCCGCGGCGAGCGCGTCGAACTCCACCTTGCGTTTGGCGTGGTCCGCCTCCGCCGCCTGCAGGACCTCCTTGGCGAACTGCACCTTCATCGCCGACCACTCCAGCCACTTCCACGCCTCCTTCCCGTCGCGCTCGATGACCGCCCGGCGCTCGCCGAGGGTCATGCGCTCCACCTGCGCGACGTTGTGTTCCGCCTCCGTCGCGTCCAGCGACCAGGACGTCTGGGGTCGGGGGGGAGGCGAGGGGGGAGGCGGTCAGCGGGATCGCGCGCTGAGAATGGCGGGACGAAAACGAAAACTCGCCAGGCTGACGTCTGGCGGTGCTCGGGATGCCGCGGCGGGGCGTACCATGACGGACGCCGAGATCTCGCGCGCCGCCCTCGCGCGCACGAGCCCGGCGGAGCGACCGCCGTGATCCGTCGCGTGCGTGCCACGCGCGCGCAGGGAATGCACCCTCGCACGCGAGAGGCACACCGTCTCGAAGCGAAGTTCCGGGCACCACCCGCGTGTCTCCGCACTGATTTTCGTCGGGTCGTCTCGCTGATCGCCAGATCACGGCTTGAAACAACGTCCAACAGAGGCCGCGGGACGCGCGCGCGCGGCAGACGCAGGCGCGCCCGTCCGCCGCGCCGATCCGACCCGGTCCAGCGTTTCCGAGGCACCGTTCGCGGGCGGTTTCGACCGAGAACCGTTCGCGGGCATGGGTCTGTCGCGGCGCTCCCCCCTCGCGGCGACGGCGCTGCTCGCGCTGGCGATCGCCGCGATCGTCCCTTCCGCGCGCGGTTTCGCCATCGAGGTGGCGTTCAACGAGACGGAGTGCTTCTCGAAGCAGATCGAGAACGCGCGCGACCTGGACGACTCGCACGCGCTGCCTTTCCGCGTGATGGGCGCGTACGTCGTGAGCAAGGACCCGCACAAATACTACGAGACGCAGCGGGGCGAGCGCTTGCTCGCGTCGGTGCAGGTGGAGGTGACGCAGCCCGACGGCACGATCATCCACCGAGACAGCGAGGGCAAATCCCGGAGCGAGTTCGACGTCATGGGCTCCGGCGTCGGGACGTACTCCATCTGCTTCACAAACGCCGGCACGAAGGGCAAGAAGGCGTGGATGTTCGCGCTGCCGCACCAGAAGGAACAGCAGCAGAGGCCCGCGTACGTGCGCGTGCACTACTTCCAGCCCGTGCACGCCGACGACGAGTCCGAGATCGAAGCGCACCTCGCCAAGAGCCCGAAGAACACGCGCGGAGGAGACGCCTCCGTGCCGCGCGTGTCGTCATCGTCGAACGTCGGGAAAACGGGCGACTCGAACGCCGGCAAGGCGCTCTCCGCGGGCCACGCCTCGGACATCAACGTGCTCGCGCTCAACCTGCAGGACGAGGTTTCGCTGATGCGCCAGGAGCTCTTCTACCTCAAGGCGCGCGCCGGGCGGCACAAAAAAACAGCCGACAGCAACGCGCGGCGCACGCTCTGGTGGACGGTGGCGGAGGTGCTAACGCTGTGCGCGGTGGCGGTCGTGCAGGTGTTGGCGGTGCGGTACTTCTTCAGCAAGGACGCGGCGAGCAACAAAGCGGGCGGCGCACGCGACAGGGCCGCCACAGGGCCGGGGACCATGTACGGCGGAACCGGCGGCGGCGGCGGGTTCGGCGGCGGCGCCTTCGGGGGGATGAACGTCAACGTCAACGCGGGATCCTTCGCCGGCGCGTTCGGCGGCGGCGGCGGCGGCGGCGCGTACGGGAACGCGCCTCCGGGTCCCTTCGGGTCCGGGTCCTCCGGCGCCGGGGCCTCCGGCGTGCTTCCCCCGCCGCCGGGGCAGGGCACGGGCGGGTACGCGTACGGCGGCCAGGCGCAGGGCATCGGCGGCGCCTCCGTGTACGGGAACCAGGACGGGCTCCGCGGACGCGGAGGGGGCGGCTATTGAGACGGAAAGGAAAGCGCATAAGAGAGTCGACAAAACGCCGCTTTCGACAAATGGTGTCGCGCGCTTTACGACGCGAGGGTCCCTGAGGCATGTGATGTCGATTCTTTTCTTTTCGGTAGTGCATGCGATAGAACGCACTACGTTTCGGTAACACACGCATAAGATAAATACACGCCACAGAGCCGCCGTGTGAAGCGCACTCGCTCACTCGCTCACTCGCTCGCCCGCGCGGGCGCGGCGTTCACGAAGAGGTGCGGCATGATCTTCTGTAGCTCGTGCACGGTGTCGACGGCGTGGTCGGCGTGCTCGCATTCGATGAACTCGCCGGAATCACGCGCGTGTCTCCCGACGAGCACGGTCTGCCACCCCACGGCTTTCGCGGCAGCCATGTTGGACGTGCTGTCGTCCAGAAACAAACACGTCTCGGGACGCTGCGAGGCGGGAAGGCCGGCGACGGCCATCGCGCGGCGGTACGCCTCTGTGTCGTGTTTGGTGACCCAGTCCACCGCTCTTACGTCGATGATGCCCTCGAACATGTCCAGCACTCCGAGCAGCTCCAGGCACCGCGTGGCGTGCGGCTTGGTCGACGCCGTGAACACCCACTTCGGCACGGCCGGGTCGAGCGACTGGAGCATGGAACGCAACGCGGGATCGGGCGCGATGTGCTCGTGCAGGGGAACGTCGTGCGAGTACTCGAGGTACTCCTCGAGTACTTTTTCGTCGATGATCTTCTCCAGCTGCATCCCGCGCAGACACGTGCCGTACTTCTTGTACAGCTCGTACGCGTGCCCCGCGCGCATGGACAGTCGCTCGGAGCAGAACGATTCGATCTTCGCCGTGAGCAGCTTCGCGACCCGCCAGTCGTTCTTGTACAGGCAATCGTCGCAGTCGAAGAAGATGACCGCCGGTCTTACAGACGCGGCGGACGTTTCGGGGACGGCGGGCTCCGCCATCGCGGCCGCGGTGGTGCGGGACTCCCGGGAAGCGGGACTGCGTCGGTGCGACGTGCGCGTGGAGCGGGACGCCGCTCGAAAGGCCCTGAAGGGGACGCGCTCAGCGACGCCGCCTCGGAACATGTACCGCGCGGAGGCGAGAGTGCGTCCGAGCGCGCTCGCCGTCTCGCGCGACGAGCGCAGAACGATTTTCAGCCAGTGGTGATTGTATGCATAAAACAACAAACTCATTCACAACATCCTACTCAGTTCCACCAGAAGTTGACGCTGACGCTCGGCGTGAGCGCGCGCACGTAGTGCCACATGCCCTTCGGCATGAACAGCGCGTCTCCCGGCGAGAGCACGGTCTCCACGAACGCCGCCTGTTTAAACAAAGGGTGTTTTGAAACGTCAACGTTCTCCACCGTCACCGCGCTTTTTGTGAATGTGTTTTCGTTTCCGTCGCAAAGGGGCGTCTCGGCGTACAAAAAACGCGTCTCGCGCGCGTCGTACAGCCGCACGTATTTGAACCCCGCGCATTGACACAGCAGGTTGGCGTACGGGTCGCGGTGCAGCGCGGTCTTCGTGCCCGCCGTGCCCACCCACGCGTTCACCGCGCCGCGGTCAGCCTTGACCCTGCCGAGCGTGTACGAAGGAACGCCCACCATCTTTGCCAACAATGGCGCCTGGTGGAACAGCGCGTGCTGAGACGCGTACGCGACGCGCCGCGGAGTCCGATCAAACGCCGGAAAGTCGCCTTCCTCGTCGCGCCGTGTTGCGATATCCGGCGCGATGAAGTCTCGAATCACGTCCCCGAGGGCCATCTCGGTGACGCTTCCGGCGGCGGCGGCGTCGCCGGCGGCGTCGCCGTGGCCGCCGAAGGACACGGGCACCAGTCGCTCGCCGGCGGCGGCGACCATCTCGCCCAAGTCGCGCCATCTCTCGAGCGGCGCCCAGCCGCGCGACGAAGAGACGCAGTCCTCGATGACCACGGGTGTATTTTTCTTCGCGAACAAATCGTGGAACGCCGCGGGGGAGGTGGCGTCCGCGGAGACGCGCGCGACCGCGAGCGTTGGGTCCAGCCTCTTTGTCCACGCCAGGAGAGAGGAGGGCAGAACGGAGGGCAGAACCGTGGTCTTCGTCTCGGATACTTTTTCGGTTTCGGTTCGCGAGTTTCGGGAGCTCGTTTTTTTCGTCGTCGAAAGCTCGCGCCGCGAGCGCTTTACGCTCTCCTTCTCCGCGAGGAGGATCGCGCTCCCGAGCCAGGCGGGCACGTTCGTTGGGTCGGGCTCGAGCGTCACCATGGCGAGCGCCTCGAGCGCGACGCGTCCGAGTCCGTCGTTCGAGTCCGTCGTTCCGGAAATCGTCGCCGCGGACGCGTCGACGTCATTCTCTTTTTCAGAAACCCGCAGCGACCCGGCGATCCTCGACCCGAGCGCGAGCACGTGCGAGCGCTGCCAGCACTCGTGCGGCCAGTTCCCGTGGTCCAGCTGGCGCGCGTGCGCGTCAGTCGCAGCCTTGGCGTGAGACGCGACCGAGGCCCAGTCGCAGCGCGCCAACGCGTCCGCGGTCGCCAGGAGCGCGTCCGCGGCGGCGTCGCCCTCGGGTCTGTGCGCGCGAAGCGCTCTGGCGACTTCCGGAGCGCGCGATTTCGCGTCGGCGGTGAGCGCGGCGACGAACGCCTCGAGCTCGGGGGGTCGACCTTCGACCCCGGACCACAGCGCGCGAGCGGCGGCGAAGCTCACGTGGTCGTACAGAGTCGTGTGCGACGCCTCGGGCGCGCCGAACCGGGCATCCGAGCCGGCGCCCGTCACGTCGCTCGCGACGCCGATGCCGCCGACCGCCGCTCCCGAAACATCCGGCGGCCCATCCGACCGGGGCCGCTTGCTCGCGCCGCCGGCCGCGCCGTCGGTTCCCTCGTCATCCGAGCCGAAGAGCGCCCACGCGTCTTCGCCGCCCATGGCGCGGGGACGCGCGGGGGCGACTGGCGAGACCAGCGCGGGACACGCCGAAAAGACGTCCCGAATCGCAGAGCAAAGAGGCGCCTTTTGATGGTTGACGAGCGTGCGAGTTTTCGGGTGTACAGTCGCGTATTTCAAAGGCGCCCTCGGTTCGCGTCGCGCTCAGTTCTTGTAGGGGAAGTAGATGCGCGGCGGCGTGGCGCCGTCGTCGAACCCGCCCTCGCCGCGCACCTTGTACCCCGCGGCGTCCGCGGCCGCCGAGGCGGCGGCGAACGCGACGCCGGCGCCGACGCCGAGGCCGAGCGATCGGCCCTTGATCCCGATGACCTGCCCCGCGGCGAGACCCCCGTACACGCCGTTCCAGAAGTCAGCCTTCCCCCTGATCCCCTCGGACACGCACGACACGCCGCTGTACAAACCCCCCACGGCGGCGAACATGGCGCCCGCGCTGAACATCATCCCGCCGGTCTTGGTGACCGCGGGCCAAGACTGGTTTCGCATCACCGCGGGCGCATCCTGCGAAGGATTTTTCATGGGACGAGGGGAGAACGAGGGTTACTTGGCGTGGGAAGATTTTCGCGAAGGCGCGGGCGCGTCTTGAAGGGGTTCCTGAACGCATCCTCGTCGTCCTCAGCGCCCGAGAGACCGCTTCTTCGCGATTCGTACCTGCCAGGTGGCGTTCAAGGCGCCGATCAAGGACCCGAACCCGAAGCCGGCGGCGGACGAGGTGGCGAACTTGGACGTGCAGTCGTCAGACATGAGAAACGGGGGCAACGACTACGAGTCGGTCGCTTTCCTACTTGGACCGTAGGGTTTGTCAGCCACGGGCGCGAGGCGGACTCCGGGCGTGTGCGCGAGACGTCGCGGGTCGCGAGCGTCGGAAGACACGGACGGGGACGTGCGTGCGCGCCGCGTGTCACTGTGCTGCCCCCGATCGGGCGGGACGTGTTTTTGGCGTGCAGTCGTCTTCGTTTGTGCCAGCCCTGCCAGACTGTTTGCCCATACGATACCAGCTGGAAGACCGAGATTTGGCAAACTGGATCGACTTCGCAGCCCGCGAGCGTCACGAAAAGTAAACGCTTCGCTTCCCCTCGCCTCGCGGGTCACAGACAGTAGGGCGCGCGCGGGCCTTTGCCATGCCTGGGTCGTGGCGCGCCACCTCCCGCTCGGTGGCAGGCGGCGTGGGCGTCGAGCGAGGTGCTCGCGGCGCCCCCTTCCTCGGCGGGCCCGTCGGGGACGCGGCGTTTCGGATACAGCCGGACGGGGCGACGATTCCGACGACCGAGACGCGCGCGACGCACACCCCCCCCGAACCCGCCAGGGGCGGTTTCGTGGCTGCCGCGCTCGGGAAGCCGAAACTGTCGCGCCTGGATGACCGCCGCGACGCGCTCGCGCGTCTGACCGCTCCCGCGCTCGCGGTGGAGGTGCGGGGCACGCGCGGGACGAGCGAGCGGCCGTCCACGTCGGAGAAGGCGCGACTCGAGTCGGAGGAGGATGTGGACATGCGGCCCGGCGACGAAGAGGACGGCGCGTGGCCGGAGGAGTCCGCGGCGGCGCGCAAGGCCCGGTGGGCGGCGGACGCGCGCGAGGCTGCTGCGGTGCGCGCGACGCTGCGCGCGAAGGAAAGCGGTCCGGGTGCCGGTGCCGGAGGCGACGAGACCTCCGACGCGACGGAAGGAGAGAGCCCGAGCGGAAAATCGCGCCGCTCGCGCATCCGGAAACTGGAGAGCGTCGCGGCGCTGTGGCGCGCGCGCGGCGCGAAGCAGCGGTGGGGAGAGGAGATTCCCGCGGCGTTCCGGCACTTCCAGCCGCCACCGGACCCGCCTCACTACGGGACGAACGGGGACGGGGACGGGGACGGGGACGGGAAAAGCCGAGAAGCTCAGAAGCTCGGGCGCGTTGCGCGAAAAAACACCCGCGACGAAAAAGCGGCGGATGACGAGCGCGACGCGCGCGTGCGTTTGAAACTCGCCAAGCGTTGGTCCAAGTTCGTGGACGACGTCGCCGATCCCGAGTTCGGGGCGTGGGAGACGGATACACCGGACGCCGACGAAACGCACGTCTGGCGGGGCCCGGGGCCGAAACCGACGCCCGTGCCCGCGTTTGAGCCGAGGAGGAAAAAACGCGCGTAGTCGACGTTTCAACGTTTCGGTCGTTTTGTTTGTCCGACGAAAAAGCGCCGCCGCCGTTTTTTTCGCGCGTCTCCGCCGGATCACGTTTCGCGCTCGCATAGAGCGGCGCCCGAGATCTTTGTCCACGAAAGCCCCTGAAAGCTACCCCTCGAGCCGCTCGCGCGCGGCGGCGATCGCGGCGCGAAGCGGGTCCATCGCGAGCGCCGAGAGCGTCTCTTCCGAGAGCTCAGCCGCGCGCGAAAACGCCTCGCGATGATCGCGCGAGATTTCGGCGAGACTGTTTTTCCCGAACCCGCGTCGCCGCTTCTCGCGGACGCGCGCGTCGAGCTTCGACGCGAACGCCTCGCAGAAGCGCAGCAGATTCTCGGCGTCGCGCGCGGCCCACTCGTGCGCGAACTGCCGCGCGCGCCCGATGTACCCGAGCGCAGTCGCCGCGAACGGCTCTTCGCGGAGCGTCGACTCGAACGCGTCGACGTCCCACGCGAGCGACTCCAGAAGCGCCAAAAAAACCTCCGACGGGGTCAATCCGTCTCCGGTCCCGCGTCGCCAACCGAGACGCCTCAAAAAGAGTTCGTTTTCGTTTTCGTTTTCGTCATCGCGTCCGTCCTCCTCTTCCTCCTCTTCCTCCTCCTCACGCACAGCGGCTTTAAGCACGCAGTCCATGAAGTCCCAGAGCGCGTCGTCGTCGCCCAGGAACACGCGCACCAGTCGGCGCGCGGGCGTCGCCTCCGCGTCGTCGCCGTCGCCCGCGCGCGGCGAAGGCCACGCGACCAAACTGTCGTTTTCGTCTCCTCGCTTCCCTCGCGCCGCCGCCTCGAGCAGAGAGCCGCGCCCCGCGCGGAACGCCATGAGCCACGCGCGTCTGTACGTCGCCGCGGTGTTTCTTTTTCTTTCGTGGCGCGGGAGATTCGACGCCGGCGCGGCGCGCGCGACGGAGACGGAGACGGAACCGTCCGGCGCGGCGACGTCCGCGAACGTCACCGGAAACGGTCCGTCGGTCGTGTCCGTCCGCGCGGACGCGGACGGCCAGTCGAGCGCGCCCGCCTTGATCGCCGCCGCGACGAACGCGGTCGGCGCGCGTTTCCCTCGCCGCGCGTACAGACGCTCGCACGCGACGAACGCGGCGTGCGCGTAGTACGCGGGAGGCGCTCGCGAAACACATTCGTTTTCTTCGGCGGCGGCGGCGGAAGAAGAAGAAGAAAAAGCCTGGATCATGAGTTTGAGAGCGGCGTTCGACAAAGCGTCGGCGCGCGCCGAACGCGAACGCTCCGAACGCCTCCACCGCTCGGCGTCGTTCGCGTGCACCACCAGTCGCAACGCCGATGCCTTAAACAGGAACGCGGCGTCGGCGTCCGACGCCGAAGGTCCCGCCGGCGCGTCCGCCGCGGCGAACGCGACGGCGTCCGCGCGTCGCGCGACGCCGTCGAAGACGACGGACACGCCGCGCGGGTCAAACGTCTCATCAAACGCGAAGGTGTTTGAGGTCTTCGCGTCGTTTGTTTGGTTTCCCCGACACGGCATCTCGCGCGCGCCCGTAGATAAGGTCCGTCTCTGCTCGATGCGTGTTTCGCGCTTGAGTGCCAGGCGGAGCGTGTCGGCGGCGCGCGCCGCGCCGCAAACGCGCCGACGTTCGAGCGCGCGCTCTCTGCGCGCGTTGTCGACGCGCGCGCGCTTGGTCGTCACACACCCTCCATCCGACGAGACGTTTTTGACGTCCGCGCCGCGCGCGACGTCCAGGAGCGCGTCGACGACCGTTTCCGTGTGCTCATCCTGCGTGAAAGTCTCCGGGGACACGCGTCGCGTCTGCGAGAGCTCGAAGTAGGCGTCCAAGACGTCGGACGCTGCGTGCGCGACGAGCACGTTGGCGTGGGCGAGATCCGCGCACGCCGACAAGAGGCGTTCGGTGATGCGCTCATCTCGAGGCAAACGTATGCTCTCCTTGAGATGGGGTTCGAAAGCGAGTTTCGCCCGGAGCTCGCCGGCGAACGCGGCGTGAGCCACCATCATCTCTTCCGCCATCGCGCCCGGCCGCGCGCCGCGCGCGCGTCGACATGTCTTCCTCGTCATCACCACTGTCGTTGTTCGTTTTCACAAAAAGCTGGTTCTGTTTTCAAATCGGTCGGAAGTGCCGACTTTTTGACGCGAACCACGAGTCCCGAACGTCATTCGCGAGGACGCGTCTGGCGAGCCGCGTCTCGGGGAGGCCTTTTGCCCCCCCGACCTCACGCGATGCTTCTGGCGAAGATCAGCGCGCTTCGCGCGCGCGAGGCGGAGGAGGCTGCCGCCGCGGCCGCGGAGACCGCGCCTCGCCCGAAGCCCAAGAAAAAGCGTCGCCAGAGGCGGAGAGAGAGCGAAGCGAAGAACGAGGTGGCGCTTCACGGATGGCGCAAGGTGCGCATCGCGGGCTTGAAGGAGGCGGCGCGCAGACGACGCGCGCAGGACGTGGAGGTACAGGATGCGCCCGACGGACCCATCCGGCGTTTCCGAGGCCACGTCGGCCCCGTGCTGTGCGCGAGCGTCACGCCGGATGGAAAAATGCTCGTCACCGGAGGCAAGGATGGCGACGTTCGCGTCTGGCGCATGCCCGCCGACGACGACGCGACGTACGAGGATGGCGACCGGCACTGCCTCTTGGTTCTGTCCGGCCACACCGCGAGCGTGTGCGCGGTGTGCGTCGACGATACGGGCGCGCGTATCTTCAGCGCGGGCGCGGACAACCACGTGCGCATCTGGAACGTCGTCGCGGGAACCGCCGAGAATGGCGAGCCGATCGGCGCGCGGTCGACGTCGATGTCGCACGCCGCCGACGACCTTCGCGCGCGCGACCTCGACGCCGACGACGCCGCGAAAGCGCAGTCGATGTCCCGGGGGCGCAAGGCGTATTCCCGGACGTTCTCGGCGACCCCGCAGGTTCTCAGCCTGGCGGTCTCGCGGGATACCAAGCGCGTGTTCGCGGGCGGGACGGACCGCGACCTGAAGGTGTGGGACGCCGAAAAAGGGACGCTCCGCGTCGCGCTTCAAGGCCACGACGGGCCCGTCGGCGCGCTGGCGCGTTTCCACGGCGACGCCGGCTCGGCGTCGACTCGCGTGCTGACCGGCTCGGGGGATGGCACTGTGCGCGCGTGGGACCTGGCTCGATCCCAATGCGAGGCGGTCATGGAGGGCCACGCGGGCGCCGTGCTCGCGCTCGCCGTCGCGCGAGACGACCAGCGCGCGTACAGCGTCGGCGCCGAGGGCGACGTCGTCGGCTGGCGAGTAGGCTGGACGGAAAACGTGCCCGACTCGTTTCGAGGGTACGCGTTTTTTACAATAAACGGCGCGCACCGCGGGAAAACGGTGCGTTGCGTCGCCGTGACCCCCGGCAGCGGCGGCGCGGACCAAGGGACGCTGTTTACGGGGGGGGAAGACGGCGTCGTGCGCGCGTGGCGCGCCGCGGACGGCACCGCGCTCTGCGCGCTCACGGGCCACGCCGATTTCGTCGGCGGCGTCGCGACGTGCGCCTTTGGAAAAACGCTGTGCTCGGCGTCGCACGACGGGTCCGTCATCGCGTGGCGCGTCGGGAAACTGACGCGCCGGGAAAAAACGCAGCGCGCCGCCGTGCAGGGATTCCTGGACGCCGTCAAAGGGAAAGGGACGTGATATCGTTCGACTACCATCATCATCCGGTACTTTCGAAAGTTGTGAGACTTATGATCATACTATTTTCCCATCGGGAGCGTCCGGAAAGCGTCGAACACAAACGCGCCTGATGCGCTTCATCGTCGTCTGTTCTTCCCGACGCCCAACGCGGTGACCCCCCCCGCGCGCAGCGGTTTCCCCGTCTTGGGGTCGAGAAGCATGCTGCTCGACCTCTTGTTCCTTCCCCCCGCGTCCCGGCGTGCCAAAAACGCTCTCGCCGCCTCAGCTCCTCCAGGGCGCCCGTCGTCTCCGGCGCCCGCCACGACAACCTCGTACCCATCCTTTTCCCAGACGCCGCCGCCGACGTACCCTTCCTCGGCTTCGCGCGCCGCGCGGATCGCCGCGCGCTTCGCCGCCTTCTTGCTGAGCTTCTCCTTGCGCGTCTCAGTGGTGTCTTTCTGCACGGGCCGCGCGAAGTGCCGGTCCGCCACGGCGTTTACGACGTCCTCGTCGAGGTCCTCCACCTCGTCGTCCGAAGCGTCGTCGTTCGAAGCCTTCCGCGCGGTGGCTCTCTCCTCGGCGCGAGACGCGACGCGCTCCGCGCGTCGCCGCTTAGCGCTCTCGCCCGCGGTTTTGCGCGCGGTCACCTCGCGCTTGCGCGTCGCGAGCACAGCCTCTTTGCCCTGCGCGCGTCGAGAGATGTGCGGGGAGAGGGGTTGGGTCAGCGCGTGCGCGGCGTCGCGCGTCGGCGGGGAATCAGCGCACCACGCCCGCCGCCGCCGCCGCCCGGGGCGATGGCGGTGGCGCGGCGTCGCGAACGGAGAGACGCGCGGATGAGTGACGCACCGCTCCGAGCGAGACCTCCTCGGGAGCCTCGTCGTCGGATGAGTCCGACATGGCGCGTGCTCGGGCAGGCCGGATGGCGCGCCGCGGTGTGCCGGCCGGTCCGATGAACTGCCAGGAGAACGACGAGAGAGAGCGTCTGACGGTACGAACTGTCGAAATTCAACCTCGTCGTCAGTTCTCGTCATCGCATAAAAAAAAACACTCGCGCGTCGACTCTGTCCGCCGCGTCGCGCCTCTCGTTTTCGGAGGCGCGCGCTTTCTGTGCGCCCGAGACGTCCCGAGACGTCATACCACGCGCACTCGTTAACACTCGCGAACACGATTCGCATCACTTCGCGCCGAACGCGAAGCGCTCGAACAGAGGCTTCTTCGCCGTCGTCGCCGTCGTCGTCGTCGCCGTCGTCTCGTTTTCCTTCTCAAAACGCGCCTCAACGCGCGCGGCGGACGCCTCCGCCGGATCCGAAGCGGCTTCCGCGGCTTCCGCGGCTTCCGCGCGTCCGGGCGACGACACGCGCGTTGTAGACGGCGGCGCCGGTACTCCGGGCGCGGCGAAGTACCGGCTCCGCGCGGACGCGGGCGTCGAACGCGGCGTCAGGTAAAACGGGTGCGCGGCGGCGCGCGGCGGCTCCGTCGCCTCCCGCTTCTCCGCCGCGCGGTGCGCCGTCGCCGCCGCCTCGTCCGCGTCCGCGACGTCGTCCGGGTTTTGCCGTGTACGAGGTCCCTCGAGACCGACCGCGGTTCGTCGCGACCGTTTCGCGGTTTTCCCGGGGCTTTCTTTCTCCGTCGCGGAACCGCGTCCGAAGCGGCTCTCGAGCGGGCTCTCGGCCGCCGCCCGCGACGGGCTCGCGCGCAACAACGCGTAAAACGCGCGTTTCGAGGGGTTCGCGGCGGTGAGCGCGGGGGGCGTGACCCACCGCTCGGGCGCGCGCGGAGGCTCCGTGCGGACCGCACAGGGGGTTTTCTCCGTTTCGGTCCGGTCCGCGGCGTCCGCGGCGTCCGCGGCGTCCGCGCTCGCTGGGTGCGCCCTGAATCGCGGCGTGGACAGCGCCGCGAGCGCGGAGGTCTCGCGGACGGCGTCGGCGCTGCGCGGACGCGGCTTTGACGCGCCGGGAAAGAAGCTCGCGACGCTCGGGTTTCGGTGCTTGGGCGCGCCCGACGTGGGCAGCGGGGCGTACGCCTCGAGCGTCATGGGGTGGAGCGCGCCGTCCGCGACGCCGCGCGCCGTTTCCTTCGAGTGCCTCGGCCCGATGAGACGCAACGCGTCCTCGCGCGACAGCGGCGGATCGACAGACGAGTACGCGTCGCGTTCCCGCTCGCCATTCTGGGCGTCGTCTCCGCGCGGCGGCGCGCTGGAGAGGTGCGCCATGTCCAAACGCACGGGGCAGAACACCCACTGGTGCTTGAACACGTTGAGTGCGTCCTTGAATCCCTGCTCGTACTTCTTCGGGACGGGCGTGCCCTCGAACCGCAGCGAGCGCAACGCGGCGTCGTGCTTTTTGAATCGGCGCATCAGCGCGTGCGCCTTTTTGATCCCGACGCCGGGCAGCGACGGCAGGTAATCGCACCCGGACATGACGCACATCTCCAGGAACTGGTCCGGCGTGAACCCCGCGAAAGAAAGGTCCCGGTTCGCCACCACGTCCGCGTAACGAATCTCCTGCCCCATGCCGTCGTTGTCCATCTTGAAGAAGACGCTCGCGCACCGGTGCGGCACCAGATCGGAATCCTCCGTCACGACGCCATCCACGAACCCGTGGCGCACGAGGTACGCCATCTGCGCGTCCGCTTCGTACGGCGCGACGACGGTGGAAAATCCGTCCTTCTTGAGCGCCTCGATGACCGCGAGCGCCATCTCCGGCGAGACGTCCACCGCGCGCTGGTACATCTCGTTCGCGGCGACCTCGTTCCCGGCGCGCTTGTGCGCGCGAGCCTTTTGCTTCGCCTCGACGCGCGCGCGCCTGCGGTCCGCCTCCTCGTCCGCCTTGCCCGGCATGCGACCGCCGTCGAACACGTACACCGCCTCGACGTTGCACCGGCGCAGCATGTGCGCGCGCTTCATGAAGCTGGTCACGAACTTGTCCGTGGGAATGCCCTCCACCAGCTCCACCGAGCACGAGTACGCGCCGCGGTGGAGCCAGCAGTACGAATCCACCGCGACGCGCTTGCCCCCGTACGCCTCGCCCACGTGTTTCGTGCGCACGATCGATCGCAGCGAGGGGAGCAACGAGCTGATGCCCATGGCGGCGGTGCGCGGTGGCCGGACCCGGTCGAAGAGACCCGCGCCGTGTCGCTCGACGCCGCCCGCCGCGCGCGCGTCGGTGTGCTCCAAGAAAGAAACACCTGCTCCCTCGGACTTCAAAAACGCCGAGCCGCTGCCGTCCTGCCGAGGTCTGCTCCAGCGGCAGCGCGTCGCAGCGCGCGGAAATTTCGCCATCTACCCACAAGCAAACAGTCGCGACAATCGCGGAACGACGATCGCGAAAGGACACACGGAATCTTTCGCGTGCCCTTTCGGGGTTGTGACTCGGCATTCCGTTGAGACTTGGAATGGCTCGGGCGCGAAAAATATCTGACTGGTCGCACTGTCGTTTCGAGGCTTTTTTCGATCGGAAGCGACGATCCGCGATCACTCACCGACGCGCTCACACACGCGCAAACAACCATGCAGGTACGCCCCGATCTTCCCCAGCCCGCCTCACCTGCCCCCCGAACGATTCGGCGCGGTGCTTCGTCGCGATGCTCGCGCGTGCCGCATCGTCCGCGCGTCGTCCGCGACGCGCACGCGTCGCTCCTCGGGTGTCGCGCGCCCGAATTCCTCAAATCCCAAAATCGCTCGTGACTCCTCCAACTGTTTCTGACCTCCGCCACCCTTCCGCACGCTCGCAGGCCATCGGTGCTTCCATGAACGTCACCGCCGCGGCGCCCTCGATGCGCCGCGCGGTCCGCCGTGCGTCCCCCGCCGCGGTGTCCACCAAGGTGCGTTCGAACCGCGACGCGCGACCCGACCGCGTTCGACGCGTTCGCAAAACCCTCGATCGTCGAGCTTTTTCTCGCGCGTCCGGACGCTTTTCGTGACTGGACCCGTGCAGGCTTTTCTCTCGCGGATCGAGCGACGCGGAGAAAAACGACACCTTTTTTCTCTCGACGTCCCGACGCTGTCCGTTTTCTCTCGCGAAGAGGCGTCTGACCCGTCGCGACGCTCCTCGAAACGCTCTCGAAACGCAAAAAAGGCGTCCGTCTTCTCCCAGGGCGCCGTCTCCCTGAAGGCTTCGGCGCGCGCCGCGCCCGCGCCGCGCCGCGCCGTTTCCGTCGCGCCGCGCGCGATGCTGCAGATGGGCCCCGCGGCGGGCCCGACGTCGCTTGACGGCTTCGGCGACCACTGCTTCCGCGGCGCGGTGGCGAAGAAGTACCTGTCCAAGTACGGCGAGTCCGAGAAGCTGCTGGACGACACCACCTGGCCCACGCAGGCGGGCAAGGCGGACATCGTCGCCAAGGCTGTGCTGGACTGGGCCGTGGACAACGGCGCGGGCGTGTACTGCCACTGGTTCCAGCCGATGGCGTCCTCCGGCGTGCGCCACGGGCTCTCCGCGCAGGTGCACCAGACTCTGTTCGAGTTTGACAAGGACGGCAAGCCCTTCTACAAGTTTGACGGCGAGATGCTGCTGCAGGGCGAGACGGACGGCTCGTCCTACCCCAACGGCGGCATGCGCGCGACGCACACCGCGGGCGGCTACCTGAGCCTCGACCCGTTGTCCCCCATCTTCATCCGCGAGGACACCGTGTTCATCCCCGCGTGCTTCGTGTCGTACAACGGCGACGCGCTGGACGAGAAGACCCCCCTGCACCGCGCCGTGCAGGCCATGTCCAAGCAGGGCACGCGCCTTTTGGACCTGATGGGCTACAAGGCTGACGGCCTGATCAACAACATCGGCCTGGAGCAGGAGATTTTCCTCGTGCCCCGCCACGCGTTTTACCGCCGCCCCGACTTGCAGTTCACCGGCCGCACCGTGATGGGCAAGAGCGCCGCGCGCGGCCAGGAGATGTCCGACCACTACATGGGCCCCATCTCGCGCGCGACCACCGCGTTCGACTGCATGCGCCAGATCCAGATGGAGTGCTTCAAGATGGGCATCCCGCTCAAGACGCGCCACAGGGAGGTTGCGCCCAACCAGTACGAATTCGCGCCTCTGTTCGGCAACTGCATCTCGCAGACGGACCAGAACCTGATGGTGATGCAGGTCATCGAGGAGGTGGCGTCCGAGAACGGCCTCGCCGCGCTCCTGCAGGAGAAGCCCTTCGCCGGGATCAACGGCTCGGGCAAGCACAACAACTGGTCGCTCGGCACGCTCGACGGCGTCAACCTGCTCAACCCCAAGCAGATCAACGCGGCGTCCAAGAACCCCGAGATTTTCCCCGTGGTGATGGCGGCTTTGGTCTCCGCCATCGACAAGCACGGCGACCTGATGCGCCTCGCCATCGCGTCCCCGGGCAACGATTTCCGCCTCGGCGCCATGGAGGCGCCCCCCGCGGTGATGTCCACCTACCTCGGCGAGGACATGACCAAGTACCTGATGGACTTCATGGAGACTGGCAAAGTTACCGAGTACGTGCCCTCTAAGAAGAAGCTCGGCTTCGGCGCCGACGCCATCTCCGCCATCGAGGTGCCCGCCGAGGACCGCAACCGCACGTCGCCCTTCCCCTACGGCGGCGCGCGCTTCGAGTTCCGCGCCGCGGGCTCGTCGCAGAACGTGTCCATGGTGAACACCTGCCTGAACACGATGGCGGCGGAGGCTTTCCAGATTGTCGCCGACCGCATCGAGGCGGGCGAGTCGCCCACCGCGGTGGCGCAGGACCTGCTCAAGAAGCACAGCAAGGTTGTGTTCAACGGCAACGGGTACGACCCCGCGTGGCCCGACCAGGCGGTTGAGAAGGGCATCTGGCGCATCGACAGCGGCGTGGACGCCATCAAGAAGCTCACCGACGCCAAGAACACCGAGCTCTTTGAGAAGATGGGCGTGCTCACCCCCCGCGAGTGCGAGGCGCGCAAGACGGTGCTGCTCGAGCACTACGTCGGCTCTGTGGAGATGGAGGCGGTGACCATGGTGGACATGATCAACCAGCACGTCATCCCCTCGTGCAAGAAGGCTGAGCTCGGCTTCGTGAAGAAGCTCGAGGACTCGGTCAAGACGCTCAAGAAGGCGGTTGGCGAGATCCACGGCGCCTCGGACGAAGCCGAGGCGGCGGCGCTCGCGCGCGTCCTGCGCCTCGACACCATGATCAAGGTGCGCGAGGTGTGCGACGAGGCGGAGAGCTTGTGCCCCCCCTCGCTCTGGACGCTCGCGTCTTACGCCGAGCTCCTCTTCTTGGACACCCACCCCGAGGGCGACCTCCTGCTGTGAAGCGACGCGCGTTTTGTCTAGTAGGTATTAATGCGCGCTCCGTGATGTTAATAAAGTACAAAGTGTGTTTGTTTTCAACGCGAACGATGATCAAGGCGCCCGTCGCGCGTCGTCATCCGCCGCGCGTCTGTTTCGCGGCGAAGCCCGCCGGCAAAACGCACGCGGCGGCTTGGCAGACGTGCTCCGCGCGCGATTTCGATCTCGATCTCGACGGCACGCGCGCGGCGGTCTCTGACGCTTCGCCGCCGCTTCTCGACTCGAAGTACAAACGCTCGGAGGCTTCGAACGCCTCCCGCGCCTCGCCGCCGAGCGCGCCCTGCCTGAAGAACGTCAGGCCCGACGCGGCTTCCAGCTTGGCGAGCGGCACTATAAACGTCTCGAGCGGCGTGTCGGGCGGAATCGGCGCGTTCGGTAACACGAACGCCGCCGCCGCCACCGCGCGCGCGTCTTTGTTTTTGTCATTCGCGTCCAAACGCTCGTCGTCTCGGTCCCCGGCGGGAAGGACCAGGACCACCTTGAAGAAGTGCGTCGGGACGTGCACGAGCTCGGGGGCGTCGCCTATGAGCGGGTACCGCATCTCCCAATCGGCGGGAGGACGCGCCGCGGCGGAGGACGAGACGTCCACGAGCGCCGTCGAAACGTCTCTTGTCTTTCCGCCTTTTTTGTCACCGCCGTCACCGCGCGGCTCCATCGACTCCCTGAACTCCCGCGCGCGACGCTCGCTGGCGCCGACCTTGGTCGGGAGGAACAGCGGGCCGGTGGCGACCAGGACGTCGCCTCCGGCTTTGGTTTTCGTCGCGAGGAGGCGCGTGAAATGTTCCAGGCGCGCCCAGTAATCGCGGTTGAACCCGTCGCCGACTTGGGGACTCACGTTTATCAGCGAGAAGGTATCGTCCATGGCGCGCTGCGTGTTCTTGTGCCCGGCGGCGGCGGCGAGATGGCCGCGATCGTACCCGCTGCCGCGGTAGTCAGAAAGCTTCGCCGCGTGCGCGCCGTCCACCTCGTCATCCTCCGCGAATCGAGATTTCTTGCGCGTCCCGACGCCGTCGCAGCTCTCCGCGGTGATTCGCTCGAGCACCCAGCGCGGGTTGCGCGTCCGCGCGTCGTACGACGCGACGAACCCGCTCCGCACGCGGAGCAGATCCTCGAAGCCGGAGGGCCACCCGGCGCGCATCGCGGGGTGCGCGACTGCGGACTTCGTGCCATCGACGGAGGTGTCTACGGCGTCCCCCGCGCCGCGGCGAGACAGCAGGGCGTACGCGCCGACGCCCCCCGCGGCGGCGCCCGCGCAGACGCCCGCGAGGAACGGGAGGTGCCCGCCGCCGCCGCGGGCGGGCACGCCGGAGACACCGCCGGAGCCGAACGCTCGCGCGCGAGACGCACATCGCGAGGACCGCGCGCTTTCAGATGCCCATCGTCCGGGCCCGCGAGGGCCTCCCCCAGCCGGCGGCGGCAGGCGCGCGGCGGCGCCGCCCCAGCGCATCGCGGCGCGACGCAGCGTGCCCGCCACGTCTGCCGGCGCGCGCACCCGGCGGTGCCTGGCAGAGTGAGGCGGCGGGGACTGGAGCGAGGGACTGCCGGAATGACGAAGAAGCGGAATCGAAGAACGAACGCTGCGCGAGACTTGCCCCGACTGCCCGACGGGTGTGCCAACATTTTGCAAAATACGCGACGAAAACGCTCCGCGCGGCGATCGAGTCAGTTTTCTCCCGCCGCCGCGAGCGCCTCCTCCGCCTGCCTCCTGGCCTTCTCCTTCTTCTCCCTGTCCGCCGCCTCCTTCTCCTCCTCCACCTTCTTGATCAGCGCGTCCACGTCTTCCTCGGACATCGTCGCGACGCCGTCCTTCCCTACGATCGCGATCTCGATGTTCTTCGACGAGGGCTCCACCAGTTCCAGCAGCGCGCGCAGGCACAGCTTCGCCGTCGCCTCGCCCTCCGTCTCCTCGTAGTGCTTCTCCAGCCACTCGCGCACCGCCTTGGCGTTGCGCCCGGTGGCGTTGGCTTTCCACTCCGAGTACGTCCCGCTGGGGTCCGTGTGGAACAGCTGCGGCGCGCCCTCCGGGGAGAAACCGCAGATGAGCGTTGAGAGCCCAAAGGGCCGAACGCCGCCGCTCTGCGTGTACTTCTGCTGAACGCCGCCGACGTAGCGCGTGATGTACTCCACCGACGCGGAGTCCTCCAACGTCAAACGATGCGATTGCGCTTCCAACCGCGCTTTGTTGATCAGAATGCGCGCGTCCGCGGTCAAACCCGCGAACGCGACGCAGACGTGGTCGTCGATCATCTGGATCTTACGCATCGTGCGCGGATCTTGCAGCTTGGCGATGGACTTTTTCTCCACGCCCAGCACGACGCAATCCCCGCCCCTCACGCCAACCGCGAGCGTGCCTTTGCGCACAGCCTCCATGGCGTACTCCACCTTTTTTTTGTTTTTAATGTGTGTCGAACAAACAAACGTTCAGTGTCACGAGACGCGATCGAGGGAGAGGCGCGAGGCGGCATGTGTGGAGGGGGGACGGAGGGAGGTCAGTCGAAAAGTCGGCGCGCGTGGAGCGAAAGGGCTCGACGGACGGTTTTAGGTTTAAAAATCGCCATCCGCGTCTCGGCAGTCTCGGCTCGGCTCGGCATTCGCGCGGGCGGACGACGAGGGGGCGAATGGCGACGCGCGTGTTTCGTTCGCGCGCGATGGGCACGGCGGCGTACCTGGAACAGGTGTCCGTCTGGCGAGAACACCGTGATGGCCCCATCGTAACGCGACATGACGGATCTGGTTCTTTCCGATCGCGACCTGCGTCAGATCTCCAAACGCCGGCGACGCGAACGCTCGCTGCGGGCGGACGAACGCGGGGACGCGATCGATCGGCTGGGCGTGTGACACGCGCGAGTTCGACGGCGGCGGGGCGCGCGTGCGAGTGCCGAGCGCTCGGAGGTGGCTGCGTGTTAAACGACGCGTCGTTTCAGCGCGAAACGCGAAGAAACAGTCACACGGCTCGTCAGACTGGAGTCGTGCACTCGCGCGTCGCGGCAGAAGTGATTTCACGGCGTCGATGCGCGTTCGTTTCGTCTGTTCGCGACAAACAAACCGTGTTCGAGACCGTCTACGCGTCGCTCGCTACTTCTCTCCCCATCTCCGTCCCCCCCGCTTCGACGTCGTCCTCACCCCCGCCTCGGCTCCCGCCTCGGTCTTCCACGCCGACGCGCGCGCGATGATCTCCGCGCGGCCGCCGACGCCGTCCCCGCCTTTCTCGCCGAACGCCGACGAACGATTCGCGTCGCGTCGCTTTTCGCCAACCGCAGTCTCGCTCTTCGCTTCTCCGTTCGCGATCTTACGATCGGTCCGCGGCGCGCATGGAGAGGTCCAGCCTTCTTCCCCCCCGCGCGACGGTGAGCGTCAGCGGCTCCCCCGGCCGCAACGCTTCGACTTTCCTGCGCACGTGCGCGGCGTCCGCCAGAGGCTCGCCCTCCATCGCCACGCACACGTCCCCCGCGCGCGCGCCGGCGAAGAACGCGGGCGAACCCGGAAACACCTCCACGATCAACGCGCCGGTGACGGATTTTTTTTCGTCGCCTCCGGGTTCCCCGTGCTCGTCCGCGACGTCCACCATGCGCACGCCGACGTGCGCGTGCGTGACCTGCTGCCCCTTGGCGAGAAGCCCCACGACTCTTCTCACCTCGTTGACTGGGATCGCGAACCCAATGCCCTCCGCGTCCGCGCGCACGGCGGCGGTGATGGCGATTACCTCGCCGAACTCGTTCACGAGCGGGCCGCCCGAGTTGCCGGGGTTGATGGCGCAGTCGGTTTGCAGAAAGTCCACGCGGCGGTCGGGGATGCCCAGCTCGCTGGACGTTCTATGCAGGTTGGACACGATGCCCAGCGTGATGGTGTTGTCCAGACCGAAGGGGTTGCCCAGCGCGATCACCCAGTCGCCAACCTCCAGCGAGGCGCTGTCCCCCAGCGGCGGCGCCGCGGGGAGCGCGAAAAAAGCCTCCTCATCATCAGTCTTCACAAAGCGCGGCACGCGCACGAGCGCGATGTCGGTGAGCGCGTCGACGCCGACGACGTCGCCGGGAACACTCTGCCCGTCCGCGAGCGTGACGCGCACGACACCCCGCCCTTTGATGACGTGCGCGTTGGTCACAATAAGCCCGTTGTCGGAATCGATCACCAAACCGCACCCCTGGCCGTGGCGGAGGTGTTTTTTTTCTTTTTCTTTTTTCCGCGCGTGTCTTCTCGAAGTCTTCTCGCCGCCGGAGGCGTCGGAGACGTCGCGCCGCGCCGCCTCGAACGCGCGGGGGGAGGGGGCATCCCGCGCGTCGAAGTCGACGTCTATGCGCACCACGCACGGGCCGACCATGCTGGCGGCCTCGCGCACGAACGCGTTGGCTTTCCGGCGCGGCGGCGCCGGCGACGCGACGACGACGCGTTCGTTCGTCGACAAGCTTTGTTTTGTATCGACGGGACCGTCATCCGGTTCGCCGTCGCGTTCGGCGACGGCGGCGTCCTTTTCCGACGCCGGAGGCGCTTTTCGCGCTCCGGAGACGGCGACGCCTGAGACGCCGAGAGGCGACGAGAGGCGTTCGAGGTGGTGGAACCGCGCCGCGGGCAGGGGGAGCACCGTGCGCGTCTCCGCCGTCGACGCGCCCGCGCCGGCGGGCGTCTCCACCGCGGTCCTGGCGGACGCCGAGAGAGGCGTCAACAGATGCGCCAGCGCCGAAGCCGTCGTCACGAATGACGCGGCGAGCGCCACCCGCCATCGCGGCGTCTCGGTCGACTCGATGGCGCTGGTGGATGGCTCGGCGTCCGGCAAGACACGCGGACGGAATCCCGTCAGCGACGCACGCGGAACGGATGCGCGCGCGCGGGGGACGCGCGGACGACCCGCGAGGGGCGCCACGCCGCGAGTCTGGGCGTGCAACAACATCGCACTTTTTCGGTCTCCCGCGAAAAAAAGTGCCTTCACAGATGCGGCGAATACACAGGGTCGGTCGCCTCACCCAGCAGTGCGCGTCCCGGCGAAGAGCCTCCGGAGACTCTTGCCACGCGCGCGCCGCGATGTGGACGCCAGTCGGGACGGCGACGCCTCGAACCCGTGCGTTCCTCTCGCACAGGACTCAGCCCGAACGAGAAAATATCTTTTTGTTCCGGCTGTAGTCTCGTTTTCGTCCGGCGACTTCTGCACTCAGCAGCTCGTCGCCAGCCTCGAGTGCCGAGCCTCTCCCAGAGGGCATGTCGCGCATCCCCTCTCGGCCGTACCCCCGCGCGCGTCTCGCGGGCGTGGCTCTGGCGCTCGTCCTCGCGATGCTCGCGTCGACGACGCCCCGCGCCAGCGGCGTCGAACCCGCGGCGCGCGGCGCGGCGCGCGCGAGACCGACATGGCACGACGCGAGAAGAACTGCGCGCGGGCCTCTGCCGAACGATGCCGGAGACGCCGCGGCGAGGGCGGCGAGGGCGAGGGCCGAAGGCGCACACAGACTCGAGCCATCGCAGAAACAGACGCGTGCGAGACGTCCCGAGCCCGCGCACGACGGGTGGGGCGCGCGACGGGGTCACGTGACTTTCGGCGGCTCCGGCCGCGACGGGCTTGGCGCCCTGCGCGACGCGGATTCGTTTTCCAGCCGGCGACGTCTTCTGCTCGTGGACGAATCCGCGGCGTCCGCCGAGGCGGCGGACGCCTCCAACGCCATCTGGCCGAAATTGGAGGAGGTCCCACCGCGGTTGCGGTGCAGCGGGTGCGAGCTGACGCTGGCGGCGCTGCACGCGCGCGCGGCGACGGCGGCCCGGCGACTTCGGCCGCCTTCGTGGATCGTCGCCGATCACGAAACGAAGGAGGCGCTCGTGTTTGACAACTGGAACGGCGCGTGCGGCGCGCTCGCCGCCGACGCCGAGTTACGCGTGATCGACGGCGAGTTCTTCGCCGGCGACGCGTTCATCACGCGCGTCTGGGAAGACGCAACCGAGGCTGTGCTGAACGAAGAAACAATAAGAAGAAACGCCACAGGTGGGAACGGCACCGAGACTGAACGCGGCGGAGTGAACGCGACGAACGGCGCGGTCGAAGACGCGAACGCGACACAACCCGCGCCGCCGCCGCCCTCGCCGCCGTCGCCGACGTTTTCGTTCCCGGAGGGCTTTCTTCCGGGCGTCGACCTGGACGCCTTCAACGTGACGCGCGCGGTGATTTCAGTGTGCGCGCTGCTGCGCCACGACGCGCGCGCGAAGGCGCACCTCACCGGAGTGGTCGTCTCGGGAGGCGTGTACCCGTTCGCGCGCGGGTTCATAGCCGCGCAGTGCGCGCTCATCACCGCGGACGCGAGTTGCGAGGGACGGTCCGACGCGCGAGACGAACTGTGACGCTCTTTCTTTCGTTAGCGTATCTATAAGATCAATCGTAGCTTCGTGGTGGCGGTCGTGTGTCGAGACGCGTCTGATGGCAGAAAAATGCGTGCGTGCCTCGACATCGCGTGTGCTTACGTACAATCAATATCGTTCTCTCTGATCATCACCTCGACCTCGAGCGTCCCATCTTCTTCCGCCCGCGCCCGGCTTTGAAAATGTCCCCGGCGCGAAGCGGCTTTTTCTCACCCGGTTTGGCCTTGCCGCTCTTGTCCTCCCCCTTCGCGCTACTGCGCCTACGCTTCTTCTTCCCCCCGAACTCGGAGGGCTCCTCGACGTCCGCGTACGTGGGGTCCCGTTCCTTCTTTCCCCCGCCCAGCCTCTTGCCGTCGCCGTCCAAAGACGCGCCCTCGCCGCCGCCCAGCTTCTTGCGGCCGCGCAGGTACCCGGGCAGGTGCGAGAGGTGCGGCAGCGGCGGCTGCTTGGCGAGGCTCACGTCGTGCTTGAGCAGGTTCAGGTCCTCGGGGTTGTCCTCGAAGTGCGCGGCGAGCCGCTCGCTGTTGAGCAGCTCCGCGCGCAGCTCGCGCACGCGCGCCTCGCGCACGGCGGTCTTCCCCACGGACCGCGCCGCGTCCTCGGCGCGGTAGCGGAGCGACTCGACGGCTTCCGGCTTCAATCCCGTAAACGGAGCCATCGCGTTCGCCGCCGCCGCGCCGGCGTCGCCGCCGTTTTCCGCCAGCGCCGTCTTCACCGCCTCGAAGAGCGGCGCCTCCGCCGGGGACACCAGCGTGATGGCCGTGCCGCTCTTCCCCGCCCTTCCCGTCCTCCCGACCCGGTGCAGATACGCCGACGCGCTCGGAGGCACGTCGAAGTTGATCACCGTGCGCACGTCTTTGAAGTCGACGCCGCGCGCGACGCCGAATTCGACGTCGCGGCGCGTTTTTCGCTGGCTCTTTTTCTCTTTCGTTTTCAAAGCGGAAGCGTCGCCGGTCGAAGCGTCGCCAGCCTCGTCGTCCGACGCGTCGTTCGCGCCGTCGCCGCCGTCGCCCTCGTCTCGTCGCCCCAGGGTCTCTTCCCCGCGTTCCTCGCCCTCGGCGGCGGCGATCATGTAGTCGTACACGCCGCGGTTGAACTCCTGCAGGATGTGCGCGCGCGAGTTGGCGGGGAGCTCGGCGTGCAGCGCGCAGCAGGGCACGCCGAACTTGTCCAGGAACAGACGCAGGCGCACCGCGGCGTCGGGGTCCTTCACGAACACGAGCGTCTTGCGACGACACACGCCCAGGCGGAGCAAGGACATGCACGTCAGAAGTTTGTCTTTCGCCGCCACGTCCAACGCGCGATGCGCGATGTCGGGACCGCCGTCCTTTTTTTCGTCACCGCCGTCCTTTTTCTCGTCGCCCTCCGCTTTCGTCGCGGACACGTCCAGCCGCACGGGGTGCTGCAGCACGAGCGCCTCCAGCCTGGCGAGTTCCTCGCCCGCGGTCGCGGAGAGGAGCATGCACTGCACGCCCTTCTCGCAGGCGTCCACCACCTTCTTGATGTCCTCCTCGTACCCGAAGCTCAGCAGCAGATCCGCCTCGTCCAGCACGAGCAGCTCCAGGCCGGCGTTCAACGCGCCGGTCGGGAAGAGGTTCTCGCGGACGCACTCCGCGGCGCGCGCGGGCGTGGCGATGAGGATTTCCGGAGGTGCGCCCGCGAACTCGCGGAGCACGGCGGAGGCGCACCCAGCCGCGGGGAGCTCGCCCGCGCGCAGGGAAGGCGCGCACTTCCCGAGGAGAAACGCAGCTTCCTTCTTCACCTGATGCGCGAGCTCGCGCGTGGGCACGAGCACGAGCGCGCGCGGGTTGGAGGGCGGCGCGCCTCCCATCGCGGCGTCGCCGCTGGTGACGATCTTGTGGATCGCGGGGAGTAAGTACGCCGCGGTCTTGCCGCTCCCGGTGTGCGCGCGAGCCACCACGTCCTTGCCCTCCAGCACGAGCGGGATCGCCTGGGACTGCACCGCCGTCGGCGCGCGGTACCGCTTCTTCGTCAGCGCGCGGAGCAGCCGCGGGTCCAGCCCGAGGGTCGTCCAGCCGTCGCCCGCGTCGCCCGACTCGGCACCCATCGTCGGAGACGCGAGGACGTGGAGAGGGAGGGGAGATGCACGAGCGCGGAGAGCGGCGCGCTGTCGCAATGGGCGGCGGCGGCGAAAAATCGTCGGCGGCTGCGCTCGCAGGAAAGCGAGGCGCAACTCGCTGACGGGTGTCGGCGAAACGTTCGCTCGCCACCTTCCGGTGGGCACCCTTGACTGCTTGATCACTCCAAGAGAGAGTTTGTTTATGCCCACCCGACAGAGCACTCCGCGCCAGGGGCGTCTCGCGGACCGCGCCATGGCGTCCGGCGCGCCGCTCGACCTGGCCGGCCGGCTTGTGCAGGGCACGTGCGGCTGGGGCTCCCCGCACCAGCACCTGAGCGTGTACCCCGCGTCCTGTCGCAGCGCGGAGGATCGGCTGGAAGTGTACTCGAGGCACTTCGGCGCGGTCGAGGTGGACTCCACGTGCTACGCGATTCCGAGCGCTAAAGTCGTCGAGCGGTGGGTCAAACGCGTCCCCCCCGGCTTCACGTTCCTGTTCAAGGCGTTCGGGGCGTTCTGCGCCTCCTCCGTCGACGTCGCGTCGCTCCCCAGAAGCACGCGCGCGCTGCTCGGGCCGGAGGATGACGGCAAATCGCACGTCGCCTACGCGCGTCTGCCGGAAGAAGCGCGCGCCGACCTGTGGAACGCGTTCCACGCGTGCCTGGCGCCCGTCTCTAAGGCGAACAAGCTCGCGTGCGTCGTGTTCCAGTTCCACACCACGTTCGGGGTCAGCCCCTCGAACCGCGCGAAGGTGGAGGAGCTGCGGACACGGCTGGATCCAAAACTTCAAATGGCGGTGGAGTTTCGCGACAGGGCGTGGATCGTCGGCGCCGTCGGCGACGAAACCGCGCGTTGGTGTTCGCGAATGGATCTCGCGCTCGTGGCTTCCGACGAGCTCGCGCACGAGACCGCGCAGCCGGACAGGGCTCAGACCGGTCTGCCGAAGGGCCATAAGCGGATCGTGATGCCGACCAAGTTGGTCGCCTCCGCGACGTGGGGCGCGCTGATTCGAGTGCACCGAAGACACGGCGGTAAAGAACGCGTGCTTACGCCGAGCGAGATCGTTGGTTGGGGGGCGAGGATAAACGCGATACTCCCGGAGTTACGAAAACAACGTCGTCACGAAAGCGAAGAGACGAAGCACGGCCCGCCCGTCAAGGCAGGCTCGCCCTTGTACGTGATGTGGGGCACGGACTGGAAAGACGCGCCCTTGCTCAACGCGGCGGCGTTGGCGAACGCGGTGCCCGCGGCGGCGCGGCTGGACTGGGCGGCGGAGCAGAAAAAGAAGGCGCGCGCGAAAAAAAACGGCGTCGCGGGGCTCTTCGCGAGACGCGCGCAAATGGCGAATGGCGAGGAGGGCGTACGAGAGGGGTTTGGTCTCGAGAGCCGTCGGTCTGAGACCGTCACAAGAAAAACCGATGACGAGAGAGCGCGTGACGAGAAAAAGGAAGGCGCCGTCTTCGCGAACGGAAAGGCGCGCGAACAAAAAGCGAACGAGGACGCCGCGCCGGCGACGACAAAAAAAAAGCGCTTTTTAGGCGAGGAGACTCGTTCGCCGTCGGGCGATACGCGTTTGGGTTCGGGTTGCGCGCCGGTCGCGAAGCGCGCAAAAAACTCAGCCATCGCGCGGATGTTCGCCAAGTGCGCGTCCCCGGACGGGAAGCGGTAGACAGGGCGCATCGGGGTGCTTTTAGGGGAACGAACCGCGGAGTCGGTCGGAGGTATTCTTTGCGTTGTGATGACTACACCAGAGGAGGCGTTTTTTCGCCGGAAGGCCTCGTCCGAGTTGTTGCTTTTTCCTGGGGTTGACCGATTCGGCATTTCTGGGCGCGCCTCGTCGTGGCGATGGCGGTGGCGCCGCCGACGATGGAGTTCGTCCCCGCGAAGAAGAAGGTGGCGGGGTGGGACTCGAAGGACTCGCTGTGCGAGGTGTACTTCGCCTCGTGCGAGCGCCTGGGGTGCACGGCGAACAGCGAGGTGGTGCGCCAGCTCGTGCGACGCGCGAAACTGCTCGCCCCTCTGCCCACGCATCGCATCGAAGGCATGTCCCGCGCGGAGATGCTGAACCTGGCGTTCGACCACATGGACCTGGACGGCAGCGGGACGCTCTCCATCCCCGAGCTGGTGGGCTTCGCGCGCGGGCTGAACCCGATCAAGGTCCACGGCGACGTGCGCGCCATGATCAAGCAGATGGACAAGGATGGGGACAACAAGATTTCGAGACTGGAGTATCTCGACGCCATGCGCCCCATCGCCGACGCGCTCGTGGACGAGGAGTTTCAGCTGGGCATCTTAGAGACGCTCGCTTCCGTCCCGGACATCGACGACCTGCCCGACCGGGAAAGCAAGCTGGCGGCGGTGTTTCGCCACCTGGACGTGGACGGTTCCGGGTCGTTGGACCAGGACGAACTCGTGGCCATCTTCATGGACGGCGCGGACCCCGACCCGGCGGAGGCGCGCCGCAACGCGGAGAAGCAGTTGGGGTGGCTGGACACCGACGCCGACGGCGTCGTGTCCCAGGTTGAGTTCGTGGAGGCCATGCTCTTCCTGCACGCCTACATGTCCGACGAGGACTTCCACGCGCACTGCGAGGAGATGATGCGCGAGCACAAGCACGTGTACGACTTCTCCAACGCCTTCCTCGGGCCGAGAGGCGTCGAGGCGGCGCTCCCCGCGCTCGCGCGCGATCGAACGTTCACGCACGTTTCCTTCCGCGGGTGCGGCGTTCGGAACGCGACGGCGGCGAAGATCGCCGAGCACCTCGCGGGCCACCCGACGCTGCGTTACTTGGACGTCGGTTCGAACCCCATAAGCGAGGGCGGTGTTGTTCATCTCGCGACGCTCGTGGAGAAAACGCCGAGCCTGCGCGACGCGCGCGTGGACGGTTGCCACTTCACGCGCGGGTTCTCGGACGTCTCCGAGAATTTAAATCCCGACGCGTGCGTCTCGAAACAAAACGCGGCGAGGCTGGCGAAGGCTCTCGCCACGAATCGGCTCCCTCCCCCCCCCTCCAGCGAGGAGGAGCTCGCGGCGTTGGACGTCGAAGCGTTCCTGTTTAAACGCCGAGCCGAGGTGAAGGCGCTGTTTAAGAACATCGCCGGCGACGACGGGAAGGTTTCTTTCGACGCGCTGCGTTTCGGCCTGCGCTCGCTCTCGAGCGAGTGGAACGCGCTCTCGAAACACCTGGCGGCGTTCGTCAACCCCGAGCGCGTGTTCGGGCGCGTGGACGGCGTGGAGACCGCGGACCTGGACGGCGACGGAACGCTGAGCTACGCGGAGTTCGCGCGCGCGCTGGTGAAGGAAACCGCGCGGGTCAAGGTGATTGCCGCGTGCAAAAAAAAACGCGTGCAGCTCAAGGTTGTGTTTTACGCGCTCGCGGGGGACGGAGGAAGGCTCAGCGCGGAACGGCTGGCGGACGGCGTCGAGGGCGTGCTGGTGGAGCAGGCGGAGGATCACTGGGGCTTTTCCGTTGAAGAAATGCGGTCGGTGATCAACCGCGAGCTGTTCCGCGGCGCAACCGGCGAGTTCGACGAGGAAGGGCCGGACGCCGAGCTCACCTGGGGCGAGTTCTACGCGCGGCTCGCCGCGCTCTCCTGACGGTGTTTTTTATTTTTAGAGAGAGCTTCACGACAGACTGTCGCGGAGAGAGCGTATCTATCGACGCGAAGCGAAGAGTGACGGACGTGCGGCGGTGTGTTGTTCTCTGTGTGATTCCAACGAACGAACGAACGAATCGTCGCGCGGTGAAGCGTCTCTGCTCTGGAACACGAGGCGGCGGAGCGGTCGCGCCGGCGCCGCGCGTTTACAGAAACGCGGGATGCCGAAAAGCGACGGGACGCGTTCGACGGGAAAATATCCCGAAAGCCGATCTTCGTCGGATGTCTTTCGAACCCGCCTCTCGTGACCTTTCGTGGCTCGTCCAAGTGACGGCGTCGACGACGTCCACGAGACGAGCGTGGTCGTGCGACCACCTCACGCCACGCGAGACATGGACTTGAAGTTGTTGTGCACCTGCCTGCCCTTGTTGTGCACCTCGCCGGTCTTCAGCTCCCTGCTTTCGTCGAGGCTCTTACGACGCTCGGCCTTGGCCTCGTCCTTCTCCGCCTCGTTGCAGTGGCGGCACGACATGTACTGCTTCTGCGGCAGCTGGAGCTGACGCTGAGAGAACTCCTTCTTGTCCCGTTTGGTGCCTGTCGCCGGATCGAGGGGGATCGATGGGATCGAGGGGGTCGGGGGTGAGTGAGGGAATCTCGTTGTTGCTTTTCGCGACCACGACGGTTCGATAGTGTCCGATTCTTCGGGGTTTCGAGGGGTACGACGCACCGCAATCCTTGCACTGGAAGGGGCCGTGGCACCCGAGGCGGTTCAGCGAGGACGTATCCGCGGTCTTGGTCATCGTTACGGGGGGTAAAAGAATGCGAGTGGGTACGTGCGTGTGGCCGCGCGCGAAGAATCAATGCCGAGCGCGTCGCGAGTCGCTTTCTCTCGGTGACGTGGCGCTGACGCGGCGATCTAATTTCTCGATTTCGCGCGAAAAAGGGAGATCACACCCGAAACGCGACTTTTTGCGTCGTGTGTGTGTGTTTCAACCACCCCGACGCGGATGTCCGCTACGAACGCGTCCCGTTGCCCCGCCTCGCGCCCCTCGCGCACAAAAAACAGTTCCTTCGGTTCGGTGTCCTCATGTCCACCAGAAACTCACCGAGAAGCTGCTGGTCACGGACTGCACGTAGTGGAACCACCCCGGGGGCACGTACAGCGCGTCCCCCGGTTCCAACAACGCGTCTGAAAAGGACGCGCTGGAAAACTTTGGGAACGTCTTGGCGAAGGTTTCGTCGAGCGCGTGTCTTATATCGGCGCGCGACGCGTTGGCTCTTTTCGGGTCGGAAAAGAGGTACAGGTTCGGTTCCTGAACCGGCGCCCATAGACGCACGTACTTCGAGCCGCAAACCTGCACGAGCAGGTTGTGCGTCGGGTCGCGGTGCGTCGGCGAAACCGTGCCTTTCGGCCCGAGCCACGCGCGCGTCGCGATGGACCCGGCCCCGTCGCGACGCGCGCCGCCATCGGAGTCCTTCTCGAGCGTCAAAGAGCAGTAGTCGGGGACGATCACGTCGTTGCTCAACTTTGGGATCTGGTCCAGCAAAGCGTGCTGCGCGAGGTACCCCATCTTCTTCGTACTCTTCTTCGCGAAACACACTGGGGCGTCGGAGACGGAAGTTTCGGAGTTTCCGAGCGCGGAGCGTGAGAGCGCTTTTTTTTCAAACGTCTCGGATCGCTCGTCGTGCGCGTTTTCCACGAAGACGTATTCGTCCAAAAACGCGTCCAGCGTGACCAGCTCCCGCGCGTGCGTCGCGTGCAGGTAGTGCTCGCCCGTCTCCACCGGCACGGTCCTCGCGCCGGCGACGGCGCGCAGGTACGTTGGGTCTCGCCACTTCGCGAACGCCGGCCACGCAAACGCGAGCCCCTTGAGCACAGCCGGCTCGCCCGGCGCCATCGCGTCAGTCAGGAAGCGCTCGAGCGACGGAGGCGACGCGAACGTCGCGACGGGTTCGCGAGCGCTCGCCAGACGGATCAGAGTCGCGCGACGCGCGCGGTTCGTCTCGGTGTCTTCTTCGCTCGTTTTTGTTTCGCGGTTTTGTTTTTGTTTTTGTTTCGCGGAGACCGCCTTCGCGTCACGCGCGCCGAGCGACCCCGGCGGAAGCGCGGCGACGACGTCGTCCTCCGCGTCGTCGCCCAGCGCGCGGACGACGAGTCTCGTCCGACGCTTCCTCGTGCGCTTTTTCGAGAACGCGTCTGACTCCATCGCCTCCTGCGCGTGCGCGATGGCGCGCTCGAGCTCGTCTCGGAACGTCGGGCCGCCGAGGAGCGACGCCCGATCCAGCGAAGCCAAGGTCTCCGCCGCGCGCGCCGGCGCGAATCCGCCGCGCGCATCCGCGACGGCCATCGATGCCATCACGTACAGGTCACGCCACGCCTCGTCCACGTCCTTCCAGTCGCCCGTGTGCAGCTTCTCCCAGGCGAGGTCGACCAGCACGTCGCACGCGCGAATCGTCGAGCGGCTCGCCTCGGACGCGTCGCCGTCCGTCGGCGGGGCGCTCTCCGGGCGCGCGCGCTTCTCCAGATGCTCCAACGCGAGCGCGAGCGTGCGCTCCGCCGACGCCCCGCCGACGCATCGAAGGCGCTCGCGAAGCGTCGCGAGGCGCGCGTGGCCGGGCGCGCCAGGCGCGACGAACGCGCACGCGCGCCACGAACATGCGGCACCTGTGCGCATGCGGCCGCTGCGGGGAAGGAACGGCGGCGGCACGCCCCCGCCGCGCGCGCCCCGGGCGAGTGGCCGCGCGCGCGTCGTTTCGCGCTCGTGGTTCTCGCGTCGTCCGAGAGAAAAGGCAAAACTAACTTCGCCAATTGTTCAGGCGTTCCAATTGGCGCGGCGCGGGCACGACGCACGCTGTTCCCGGGTTTTTCGCGCGTGCGATCTGCGTGGGGTCCCTCGGCGCACCGGGATGGCGCGCCTCGGGGAGACCGGCGACGGCGCACCCTCCGTGAGCGCGGTGTCGGGCTTCGAGAGCGACCTCGCGGATTTAATCGACGATCACGTGCGGGCGTGCGGCGGGGACCTGAGCTTCGACGCGTTCAAGGCGCACTGGCAGAGCCGATCGTTCTCGTTCGTGCACAACGCGCGCCTGGTGGAGCTCCTGGAGGGCGAGTACGCGCAGATGCTCTTCTCGACGACGATGCCGTACCTCGCGCCCGACGCGGGACCCACGGTCCGGCGGATCGCGGCGCTCTACGCGCTTCATCTGCTGTACCACACGCAGCAGCTCGCTCCGCGCGCGCGCGTGTACGTCACGCCGCGGGACGTGCGTCGGCTCGCGCAGCTCGTGGAGACGTGCGTCGCGATGGGCGCGGCGGACGCCGTTCGCGCGGCGAAGGAGCTCGTGGACGACCAAGCGTTCGCCGTCGGCGTGTCGGACGCGACGCGCGAGGAAGCGCTCGACGACGCCATCGCCGAGGCGGAGGCGCGGACGCGGACGACTTCCGCCTCGGCTGCGAGACAAAAAAAGAGGAAGACGGCGAAGGATGCGGGATCCGACGCGGCACGCGGTGACGGCGACGACGATGTCGACCGCGGTCGCGTTTCCGACGACGAAGACGAAAACCCGGAGGCTTTGCTCCGCGCGCGCGTCGCCGCGGCTTCGCGCGGCGCGCTCGAGCATCTGCGCGCGACGCGCGTCCCAGGCTCGTTCCAGGCGCTCGCCGAGGACTCCACCAGGTACGGCGCATGCATGGCCGCCCTGACGCGCCGCGGCGAAGGCCACAAAGGAAACGCACGCCGCGGCGAGACCTCCGGCGACAAAAGCGGCCGCGCCGAGACGCGCACCGCGGAGATGCACGAGCTCGTACGCCGGCAGGTGGTGAAGTACGACGAAAAGCTGCGCGCCGCGCTGCGGCCGGAGACGACTCGCGACGCGAGCGTCATTGGAAATCAATCGCTAATGGTCCCGCGAGACATCCTCGACATGTCGGCGTCCGCACCGGACGCGGCTCCGGGCGTCCGCGCGGACGCGAGCGGCTCGGGGCCGGACCTGGGGTCGGAACGCGACCCCCGCCGGCTGGGGCTCGCCGCGCCGGCGGCGCGGGCGCTGCGGGACGCGCCCCGGTTCGGGAGCATGCCGGATTTCGCGAATCCGGGGCGGTTCCGAGGCGACCAACGAGAGGAGGGGAACCGAGCCGGCGCGCGCGCGAGCCGGTTGGGAAGCCGTTTGGAAGAGAGCGACGGGGAGAGCGACGGCGAATAGGTAGTCTACGAACGCGCGCGAGCGAAGCGCGCGTCGACGAAAAAAAACATTGTCGATAAAAAATCAGCTGCTTAAAAAATACAACCGCGTCGTCGTCGTCGCGGGACGTCGCGTTCTTTTCGGCACCGAAAGGAACGACGCGTGCGTTTCTTTTTTTCCTTCCGCGTCATTGTCGGGGAAATGGCTCGGAACAGTCTGGCAAACGTCGTCGTCGTCGTCTCGATCCAAGAAAAAGCCTCTCGTGTCTCGTCTCTCATCGCACGCCGCCCGGCTTGCAGATGCACTCGTCGCAGTCCTCGTACTTGGCGCCGCACGTGCAGTCGCCCACCGCCGCCGCCGCCTTCTCCGAGGCCGCCTGCATGAGCGGCAGGGGCGCGCGCAGCAGCACCAGGCCCTGCAGCCGGCTGGACATCCACGCCGCGCCCGCGCCGGGGGACAAAGCTTCGGAGATGGGCGTCCCGTTGGGCGCGCGGAATCCGTACGCGTGGTACAGTCGGCGCGCGGCGACGTTGTCGGCGTGCACGTGCGTGTATATGAACCCCGCCCCCCAGGACGCGGCGACGTCGCTGGACGCCTCTAACATGGCCGAGGCGCTCCCACGTCTCCGCGCGCCCGCGTCCACGGCGACGTTGTCGATGTACACGTACTCCTCGCCGTCGCCGACGCACGCGCCGTTCACCTGCGAGCAACAAGGCCCGTCGCGCACGGAGACGTCCAGGCACCCGACCAATCCTTTGTCCGGGATCTTGGCCATCAGGCACAGACACCGCCGGCTCGGCCCGGAAGGGCGGTTGGTGCGCTCGCGGAGCGCGCGGCGCTCGCGCTGCGCGAACTCGCGCCGGAACGTGGCGACGAAGCGGGGGGGGAAGGGAAGCGCCTGCCTCGCCTCGAGGTCCTCGTAAAACGCCACCGCGCGAAGCTCGGCAGCCACCTCGAATTCCTCCGCCTCGGTGGCCACGACCACCTCCAGCCCGCTGGGAAGCACGCGCCGCGCGATGGAGGCCGCCTCGTCCTCGCGGACCGCGATCTCCTCCGCCGGCTTGTCCTTGGTCTGCGTCGCGACCGCGGAGTTGGCCACCTCGGGTTCGGGAACCAGAGTGGATCGGACCGACTGCTGCGACCCGCGTCCGGTGTTGGCACCGGGAGCACCGCTCGCGCTCGCCGCGGCGGCGACGCGCGCGCGTCGCGACGCGCTCGTCCCGAACGACGCGTGGCGCTTATCGTGCGGCGTCGTCCACGACGCCACGCTCTTCCCTCTGCGATCGACACCCGCCCATCCCAGCGCCGCTGGGTGTCTCGAGCGTCTCCCCGCGTCGACGTCGACGCCGCGACCGCTGCATCCCGCGCGGCAGGCCGCCGAGGCGGCCACGCGGTTGACGACGACCGCCGCCGACATCGCGGGCCTCGCCTGAGGCGTGCGTGCGCGGACGCCGCTCGAGACCGCGCGCGTCTGCGTGCGTCGAGGGGCCGCGCGGAGTCGGAGTGTCCGCGCGCCAATCATCGGATGCTATCTTCGCGTCTCCCGCGACGCGGGCCTCGGTTTGGGCCACGAATCTCGGGAAAAAATCGTGCCAGTTGTCCAAACTCCGATTCGAGTCGCAGACCGTCGCGCGGGTGCCGAAGACTGCTTGCTTCTACAGTCGTAGCCTGGCCGGAAGAGGCGCCGGCCCATAAAACCGAGAATGTTCTCGGCGCTTCTTTCCGACGCGTCTCTCGCCCGCGAGTGGGTTTGCTTCCGAACGACGCGAGGCTCGGCGTTCACTCGCGCAGACGCGTTTCCCGAACCCCCGATCCCGAAGACCATGGCGGCGCTCGCCTCCTCCCTGTCCTGCGTGACGGCCGTGCGCGGCCGCTCCGTCGGCCGCGCGCCCCGCGCGCGCGCGTCCGCCGCGCCCCGCCGCGCCGGGCTGGTGGTCACGAACATGGGCCCCGAGATGAAATCCGCCATCGACAAGTTCGTCGGCTCGAACAAGATCGTGGTGTTCATGAAGGGCAACAAGGAGCAGCCCCGCTGCGGGTTCTCCAACACCGTCGTGCAGGTGTTCAAGTCCATGGAGGTGCCGTTCGAGACGGTGGACATCCTGGAGGACGAGGGCCTGCGCGCGGGCATGAAGGTGTACTCGGACTGGCCCACTTTCCCCCAGGTGTACCTCGACGGCGAGTTCTACGGGGGCTGCGACATCATCGTCGACACCTACAAGGACGGCACGCTGAAGGAAGCCGTCGACGTCGCGCTAATGTCGTGAGTGCGCGCACGATCGGCGTTCGCGCGCGCGCGCTCCCGACACGGCGTCGTCCAGCGAGACGAACCAACCGACGCGTGGGTCGTGAACATCCGCGTCATCCACGACGTCGTCGGCGTTTCGAGGAACGAATGTCGCCATGCGCGAGAGGTATCGGTAGTCGTTCGCTCGTACGCGTCGTATCGTGTGTCGTGTTTCGGAAAGCGTGATATGGTATACTCTATGTATCAATCGTCAAACACGTCGTGAGAAAGACCGTGAGTCAAAAAAAGAGCTTTCACTCCGCCTCGATTTCCTCCGCGCGCTTTGGGTTTTCCAGCGCCGCGCGCGCGCGTTTGCGCGTCGCGACTTCGTTCTCATCCGGCGCGCGCCGCCGCACGGTGATCTTGGACGGCACCGGCGCTGGGGTCTCGCCCGCGGCACCGTACTTCGAGCGCTTCGAGAGCGAGATCTTGGTGTTCAGCTCGACGTAGCGCGCGGTTTTTTCCGCGGCGTCGAAGAAGAACACGCACGTGCCCAGGCTCGGATCGGGCTCGGGCTCCACCGCGTACTTGTACTCGCGAACCCACTTATACTCCTCCTCCTCGCCCTCCTTCGCGAACGCCGACGATAAGGTCGGGTCCGCGGGCAACATCAGCCCGAGCACCTTCGAGGGGCCCTCGGAGGTGGTCACCGTGAACGGCTTGGCGATCGCGCGCTCCATCGCGGCGCTCTTTAAACGGTCATCCGCGCCCACAAGCGCCGCGACGTCCGCGCACGGGTCCTCGTCAAACACAAAGTGCAGGTGGTCACCCGCCCACCGCTCAAAGTCGGGAAGCACCGGTATGACCTCCAGGGGCTTGACCGTCTTCGGTAACTTGGGGTGCACAGGTGGCTTCGCCGCCGCCGCGAACGAGCGCTCGATGCTCTCGATCTGCGCCTCTCTAGGATCGCGTCCGTCGTCCGCGTCGGCGCCGTCGCCGCCGCCTCGGGCCTTGCCTTTGGCGTACGCTTGCTCGCTCCTGCCCAGATGTTCGGGAAGAGACGCCGACGAGATGTACTGCGTGTTCATCAGCCACAGCGCCTTGGACAGGTCGGGGCGCTTCACCTTCTTCTTCTTCACGTCCACGATGCCCGTGCGGGGCTTGGCGTCGCCGTCCTCCAGCAGCGCGAGGTCCGCCGGGTCGATGAGCGGACGCTCGCGCGGGACGCGAAACGCGCCCGCCGCCATCGGGTCGAGCGTGATCCCCAGGTCGGAGACGAGCGCGACGTCTTTCCGCGTTTCATCCTCCAGGTCCAAGTGCGAGTACTTGGTGAACGAGTCCCGCGAGACGGGGACGCGCAGGAACTTCCAGTCCACGGGGACGGGGGGGAGATCGTTCTTGAATTCGATCGGACACAAGAACGCCGTGTGTCGTTTCAACCGATTCTCGGGAGGGCCCGACCCCTTCTGAGGGGGTTTACCCGAGGGCTTCTTCGCCGCGGACCCGCCGGATTTCCCGAGACGCGCCTTCTCCTTCGCCTTCTGGCGCTCCTTGCGGATGCGGCGCTCCTCCTGCGTGCGCGCCGAGGGGGATCGAGGGGGAGGGTCAGGACGCCGCGGGAGAGAAAAGGCGTGAAAAAGAGACAAACGGTGGTCCGCGCGCGGGATTCCGACGGTGGGGGACGCGCGATCGGCGCGCGGGACGGTCGCGGGACGCACCTCCGTCTCCTGCCTCCTTCCGGAGGGCGCGGGCGCTGGATCCATGCCGGTGGGCGCGGCGACCGTTCCGCCGTCCCCTGCGCGCGCGGCGAGGTGGTCCTTCGGGGTTGCGCGGCTCCTTCACCATTCGATCACGCGCGCGTCGTCCCAGAAGACGCCGACTTTTTATCGACCGGTGTTTCCGATGAACTCGACCGTGCCCGGTTTCAAGTTTACTTTCAAGCGCGGTTTTCACGCTCTTTTCCCGAAATCGGCGCAAAGAAAGTTGGTTCTTCCGGCGGCGGCTCCAATCGGCGGTCGCTGCGGCAATCTGTTCGCCGCGCCCCCCAGATCGCACCGCACGCACGTGTTGCTCCGCGTCCGCGACAATGGCCACCACCGCGCCCGCCCCCGGCCTCGGCCGCCCCGCCGGCCCGTTCAAGCCCCTGGACGACGACGCGCAGTCCAAGGTTCGCGCGCAGATGGAGTTTTACTTTTCCGACTCCAACTTGCCCCGCGACAAGTTCCTCCGCGAGACGGTGGAGGCGGACCCCGAGGGGTTCGTGGACATCTCGCTGCTGGCGACGTTCTCGCGCATGCGCGCGCTCCTCGCGCCTTTCGGCGGCCCGCACAACGACGAGACCGTCGCCGCGCTGGTGGACCTGCTCAAGACCTCCGCCGAGCTCACCGTGAGCGACGACGGGAAGCGCGTCCGGCGCACCGCCGCCGTCCGCGCGAGAGAGGAGATCGACGCCGAGGTGGAGGCGCGCTCGGTGTACGCGAGCCCGTTCGCGATGACCGCCACCATCGACGAGATCACGGCGTTCTTCGCGCAGCACGCCGTCGTGCGCTCCGTGCGCCTGCGACGCCACGTCACCAGCAAGGACTTCAAGGGGAGCGTCTTCGTCGAGCTCGCAGACGCCGCGGCGTGCGAGAAGCTTCTCAAGCTTCAGACGCTCGAGCACGACGGCGCGACGCTGACGGTGACGATGAAGAAGGACTACCTGGAGAAGAAGAAAAAGGACAGGGTGGAGAAGGCGGCCGCGAACGCCGCCGCCAAGGAAGCGGCCGAGGCGTCGGCCGCCGCCGCGAAGGAGGCTGCGGAAGAAAAAGGCGAGGAACCGACCGAAACGACCGCGGCGGCGCCGACGGGGGACGCGGAGCCCGACGCGCCCGAATCGGACGAAAAGCCCGCGTTTGTTTCGGGTTTGCTGTTGAAGTTTTCGCTCGGCGCGGACGTCGCCGAGGGCACGCGCCGCGAGGACCTGTCCGAGGCGCTCTCCGAGTTCGACGCGCCCAAGTTCATCGACTTCAAGATGGGCGACACCGACGGGTGCCTGCGCTTCGAGGACGCCGCGACGGTGCAGAAGATCGTCGCCAAGCACGGGTCCGGCCCCGACGCGACGCCGCTTGTGATCAACGGCGCGCCGGTTGCGTTTGTCCCGATGGAGGGGGACGAGGAGGCGGCGTACTGGAAGGCGCTCGCGTCGCGCTCCGGCCAGGGCGGCGGGCGCGGAGGGCGCGGAGGCAGGGGGCGCGGGGGAGGCCGGGGCGGAGGCCGCGGGAGGGGAGGCAGGGGGAAGCGCGGGAACGACGGCGGAGGCGGAGGCGGCAAGCGCGCGCGCAACTGATTAAAAAGTCGTTTCGCGCGAACCGTTTGTCCGAGACGCGAGCGAAGTTTTCGCGTTATGACATACTCTACAATCGTGTCGTATACACGCGCCGCGTCGTTTCACGAACCACGCTCGTCACACCGCCACACGTACGTTCTCTTCACTCCACGCCGGAGAACCGCACTCGGCCCTCGCGCACGGCTTTCCCGTCCGTCGCCGCGAGGCATCCGAGCGTAAGGCGCACGTATCGCTCCAATCGTTGCGCCCGCGCGTTTGAAGCGTCGTCTGTACCGTGGAACACGTTCCGGTGAAGCACCTTGGCTAAGTCCCCCTGCCCGCCAGTCAGAGCGTTGTCGTACGCCAGCGCGCTGCCGTAGAAGCCCTGCTCGAGCTCGTTGAGCCACTTGTTGACGCGCACGCGCACGCCCTCGGCGTGCACGCGGTGCTCGACGTCATCCTGGAAGGTGTCGTACAGCGTTTGCGCCAGCGCTTTCCCGCTCTCGCCCTCCTCGCGCAGGCGCCGCAGCACCAGCCAGACGTGCAGCACCAGCGCGCTGTGCTCGCCGCGGAAGGACCGCTCGATTTCGAAGGTGCGCGCGAACGCCTCGCCGTCGCACTGCGCCGTGATGGCGGCGTACAGCCGGTCCGCCGCGCGCTGATTGGTGGATTCGGTGCTGTAAAACCCGCCGAGGCTGAGCGCCATCCGAACGAACACGTTGGGTCGCGCTCGGTCGGCGTCCGACCCGACTCCGGCGTCCTCCGCCACCTCCAGGCTTTTCGGTTTATCGTTGAACGCCGCGCCCCCACCGTTCAGCGCGCCGGCCCGCGTCGATTTGCCCCGCGACGAGCCGGGGCGCGCGCCGAAGCCGAGGGGCCAGTCCGATGACGCGCTGGCCGTCGACGTCGTCCACGCGGCGAGCGGCGCGCGGGACGCGCGCGCGAACGAGCGCTCGCCCGCGACGCCTCCAAGCGTCGGGAGGTCGCGGGAGGGGGCGTGCGCCGAGGCCGCCGCGCGGCGGAACAACGCCGCGGTCCTCGACACGCGCGACATCGGAGACGAGCGACGTGGAGTGTCTCGATGCCAAGTGTCGAGCGCCTACTCCTTCTTTCTTCCAACCGACGTCATCGACGACCACGTGGAAACGACTTTGCGGAAGCGATCGAGCCGGCTCGCGCGCACAGACGATTCCGTATGGGCTTTCAGTCATCACAGAGTACCGGAACTCGAAAAGCGACACACGCCGTATTTGTGAAGGGACGTCTCAATCAGGCAGCATTCTCAAGGTCGCTCGGCTCGCACTCGGCGCGATGGACGAGATGAACCAACCCCCCGCCCCCGGCGTCGAGGCCGACTTGTTCATGAGCGGTACGTCGAAGCGCCGCGACGGCGACGGCGTCGTTTCCCCTCCCCCCACCGCGCGTCTGACCCTCTCCCCCGTCGCGCACTTCCCGCGCTCAAAAACCGCAGGCGATCCCGCCCCCGTTCCCGCGCCCCTGTCCGGGCAGGGCTCCGCCGCGGCGAGCGCGGACAACCTCGCGAGCATGACCCTCGAGCCCAGCGCGTCGACGGAGGAGTTCGCGCCCGAGTTCCCCCCGCAGGAGACGTTCGCGCCCGAGTTCCCGGGCGAGAACGCCGAGATGATGATGGGCGCGCCCGAGCCCGCGCCGGCGGCGCCCGCGGATCAGAACGCCGAGACGATGATGATGGGCGCGCCCGCGGATCCGCCCGACGTGACGGGCGACATGATGGGCGACATGATGGGCGGCATGCCCGTTCAGGAGCCCCAGGAGCCCCTCGTGATGGGCGGCATGCAGGCGCAGGACGCGTCGGATTTCGCCGGCGATTTCGGGGAGCCGCAGCAGCAGACGATGGACTCGGAGTTTTTCGCCGGCGATTCGGGGACTCCCGCGGCGCCCGCGGCGCCCGCGATCGACGACAGCGCGATGCGCGAATGGAAGGCGAGGCAGGAGGCTGCGATCCAGGAGAAGCGCATCGCGGAGGAGCGCGAGCTGAAGCACATCCACGAGGAGGCGCAGGCGGAGCGCGAGCTTCTGTACTCGCAGCGCGAGAAGCAGATTGCCGCCGCTAAAAAGGCGAACCGCGAACGCGAGGTGGTCATGGAGGCTTCGCGCGGCGAGGGCTGGGAGGCGGTGTTGAACCTCATCTCCGACGAAAATCTCGTTAAGGACAAGAACACCGACCTCGGGCGGTTCAAGCAGATCCTGACCCGGTTGAAACACCAGAAACCGCTCGCGACGATGTGAAAAGGAGACGAAAGGAGAGCGACGAAGAGCGCGAGAAGACGTCGTCTACGTCTTCGACTGAGAGCCGCGGCGCCGACTCACCGGACGACGCGAACAGAGTAGATGTGATGATGTGATGATATCGACTACATACACGCGCCCTTTGAAGTTTAGGTTTCGGTTTCGGTTTCGTCGTCGCGCGGAAGCGACGATCGACGAACGAACCGGCGCTCAGAACAAACCGGAGAGCAGCGCTAACCCGCCCGCCGCCGCCGCGACGCCCGCCGCGATGACCCCCCCGTTGACACCCTCCTGCACCTTTTGCGTGGACGCGACGTCCCCGGAGAGGGACGTGGCCTGCGCGCGCTTGCCTCCCGCAGCCTCGAGCGCCGCGATGGCCTTGAGCTCCGCCTCCTTGGGGGGGCCGGCGACGTGCGTCGTGGACCACGAGCCGTGCACGCCGAAGGGCACGTACGTGGGCAAGCGCAGCCTCGCCACCGGGCCCTCTTCAAACTTTTTGGCGTCGATGATCACCATCTCCGTCCCTCTGCCTCCCATGTCAGACCCTTCGTACTCCGCGTCGTGCACCAGCGCGACGACATAGCCGTCGTCCTCGTCCACGGCGCCCTTCCTCGCCACGAAGAACGGCTCCATGGCGAACTTGGACTCGCCGGGGACCCACTCGATCTCCGTCGCGTCGCCGAGCGCATCCGTCGACGGAAGCGAAACCTTCGTCAGCGCCTGCATGGGCCCGTTGACGCCCGCCTCGTTGGTGCCGACCGCGCTGGACAGGTACATGTGCTGGTAGGGCTTGCCGGTGTAGTCCCAGGACGTGATCGGCAGCTCGCACGGCAGGTCGGACAGGCAGTGGTGCGTCGCGGTGCCCGCGTCGATGTCGATGAGGAAGCGCGACAGCTTCATGCGGGGGAAGTTATCCGTGCCGTTGGGCGAGCAGATGTCCGTGAAGTACAGCGTGAACTTGTCCCAGGTGCACGTGTCGAAGACGATCTTGCCATCCGCCTCCTCGAAGCCGTTCACGTGATGGTACGCGTAGCACCAGTAGTCCGCCTCCACGGTCTTCACCTCGCGCGACTCGCCGCGGCGCGGGAAGATGCGGAACAGCGGCCGGCGGTCGGTGTCCTCGCAGATGAGCTCGGAAAGGCACGACTTCTCGAAGATGTACTTGGTGAACACCGCGGGGAAGTCGATCTTGATCGGGCAGTCGAACAGGATGTAGTAGTTGTCCGTCACCACCAGGTCGTGCACGTACGACGCGGGGTAGTCGTACGCGCGTCGCGACGTCTCGTTCCCGTCTTCGTCAAACTCGTAAAACACCGCGTTGGTCGTCTCGCTGCGCCAGTCCACTTCGTTGAGGAACGCGACGCACCGCCTGCCGGAGCCGTCCGGCTCGTCCACGGTGCGGTAGTGGCTCGTGTGCATCACCGAGGATAAAGGCGAGGCGCCGTGGCCGATGGTGTCCAGCGTGTCGGGGTCGAGCTCGTACGGCTTCTTGTAGTCCACCGCCACCAAGTTGCCGCCCCAGTTGAGCACGTTGTACGCGCCGTTCTGCTTGCGGGACAGATTGCCGGCGAGGATGTCGTTGAACAGGCGCCAGAAGAACGCGGGCTTGCGCGGGTCCGCGGCGGTGAAGATGGAGGGCTCGGTGTACTTGCCGAGCTCCTCCTCCTTATCGAAGTGCTCGGTGCGCACGAACTTGTTGCGGAAGTACGCCTTGCCGTCCTTGATGGCGATGGAGGTGACCATCCCGTCGCCGTCCAGGTAGGACTTCTCGAACCGATCGGCGCCCTCGCCGCGGACGTACATCGCCGGGCCGTTGCGCAGGAGCGTGCCCTCGATCTCCTTCGGAATCTCGCCGATGACATCCTCGATCCACTCCGAGCGCTCGTACGACAAGCCGGGCACGGACGCGTAGCCGGTGCTGTAGTCCTTGTACGCCTTGTCGAAAGTCTCCGTGGCGGGCTTGGGCGTTTGACGCGACTTCACCGCCGACTTGGGGAACGCGTCCAGGGGCGTGCTCTTGACGTTCTGGCGCGTGGTCGACTCCGAGGGCTTCGCGGGGGTCTGCACGGCGCGCACCGTGGTGCGAACGCCGCGGCGGGCCTTGAGCGAGCGCACGGGCGCGAGCTTAGCGCCCGCCAGCTGGCAGTGGGTGAACGCAGCCATGGTGTCGCTCGGGACGCGATGAATCGGTTGCGCGAGACGACCCGCTTGGTTTCCCGCTTCCCGGACCGCTGGGACGGCTTCTCGTGGAAGTCGGAGCGCCGCTCGTGGGAGAGGACGCGCGCGTGGGTCTGACGCGACTGCCGTGCCGAGACGCGAGACGCGTGACGGTGGAATGGGCGGTCGCGCGCGCATCGCAGCGCAATATTTTCCGAGGCACGCAGGCCAGACAGCGCTCCCCGTGGCTGGACGGGCGATTGGCTCGACGAATCACGAGCCAGAACGAGCCAGAATCTCCGATTTTTTACCGACTGAATACGGAATGTTCAGACTGCGACGCCTTACGATTTTACCGGATTCGGGCGTCCGCGATTTTCCGCGGTGTCGCAACGCGTTCGTCGACGCGTTCGTCTCCGGACTCTCGGCGTTGGCGAGCGAAGAAGTTGAAAAGAGCTGCGCCTTGCTCGGCGCGCTCAAAAGTCGGAGAGGCCGTTGTTGGCTTTGCCGATGGGCGGTCGGGCCGGTGGGCCCCCGCGGGGCGCGCGCGGCGGCGCGCGCGGGGGCGCGGGTTCGGGGTCGCGCCGGTCCCGGGGACCCCCCCCCCGGTCCCTCCTGCGCCTGGTGCGCGCGACGGTCGCGGCGGTGCTCCTGTCGCGCCCCGGCGCGACCCGCGCGGACGTCTCGCTGGTGAGCTTCGACACCGCGGACCTGCCCCTGCGGTTCGTGGGCGCGGCGGAGCACTACCTGAAGGTGAACGACGAGTGCGGCGTGTGCGGCGGGGACTCCAAGACGTGCATGGGGTGCGACGGCGTGCCGAACAGCCTGTACCGCTACGACGCGTGCGGGGTGTGCGGCGATCCCTCGAGCGACGCGTTCAACGCCGACTGCCTGGATTGCGCCGGCGTGCTGCACGGCGCGAGCGTGTTGGACGACTGCGGCGTGTGCCGCGACCCCGCGGACGCGGCGTTCTCCCGCGCGGGCGTGCCCGACTCGCACCTCGGCGGGTGCGTCGGGTGCGACGGCATCCCGAACAGCGGCAACGAGCTGGACGCCTGCGGCGTCTGCGCCGGCCTCGGGTGCGCTCCCGACGATCCCACCAAGCGCTCGTGGTGCTGCGACTGCGCGGAGACGGCGTTCGGGACGCACGTCGTGGACTTCTGCTGCCAGTGCGTGGACCGCGCGACGCACTGGCACGCGCTCTCCGGCGGCGCCGCGGAGGGTCCGCCCGCGGGGCACGCGCTGGCGGAAGACCTGTGGCGCCAAGGCCGAGACTTGCTCGCCGAGCAAAAAAAAGCCGCCGACGCGTTTCGCGTCGCGCGCGACGACGCCAAAAATAAAGGCGTCGCCGACGGGACGATCGAACCCGGCGATCGAACCTACGCGCGCTCGTTCGCTCTGCACGACCTGGGCGAGCTCGCGCGCGCGGCGTTTGTGAGCGGCTGGGAGGTGATGCGGGACATCGCGCGTTCGGACGATAAATCGATTTGCTACGCGGAGACGTACGTGTTCGAGAACCGAACCAACCCGCGCGACGCGTGCGGCGTGTGTTTCGGAGACAACGCGACGTGCGCGGCGTGCGCGGGCGGCGTGTCCGTTCCGGACGGGGGGCCCATTCTGGACGACTGCGCGTCGTGCGGGTCGGACCAGGGGAACATCGACCAGTGCGACGTGTGCTTCGGGGACAACCAGACCTGCGTCGGGTGCGACGGCGTCCCGGGGTCGGGGAAGGAGTTTGACGGGTGCCTGGGGAGCACGGACCCGCGATACCTGAACTTCCGCGGGAAAACGGGGGAGCCCGGCTCCGGGTGCTCGGACCCGGCGGAGTTCCGCGCCGCCTGCGACGCGGGCGAGGGCGGGTGCTGCGGGTGCGACGGCGTGCCCAACTCGGGCGCGACCCGGGACGGGTGCGGCGAGTGCCAGGTGTGGGACGACCCGTTTCTGGAGAAGGAGGTGAACTACACGTGCTCCGGGTGCGACGGCGTTCCGTTTTCGGCCGCGCGCTTTGACTGGTGCTGCGAGTGCGACGGCGCGGCGGAGCCGTCGTCGACGTGCTACGCGGACGCCACGGTGTTCGGGTCGTTCGCGCAAACGCCGTTCGACCCGTACACGGACGACTACGACCAGTACTTCAACGACATAGGCAAGGCGCGGTACGACGAGTGCGGCGAGTGCCGCGGGCTTAAAAAAAACGGCGCGACGTGTCTCGGGTGCGACGGCGTTTACGGGTCGGGCCTTATGTACGACGCGTGCGGCGTGTGCGGGGGAGACTGCTCGACGTGCAACGCGACAGAGACGGGTTTGCCGTACGACTGCGAGCCCCCCGGCCGGGGCTGGACCGGCATGGACCGCACGTGCTCGTTCCACCGGCTTGCGGGACACTTCGGCGGCGCGGATACAGACGACCCGTGGGTTTTGTGGGACGCGTACGCGTTTCCCAACGGCACGAGCCGAGTCGACGGGGTCTCCAAGACGCCCCGCAACCAGACGTGGTATTCGCGCTTGAACCGCGCGGACGCGGTTCCTTTCCTGGAGGCGGCGAAGGGCGAGTGCCGCATGTACCTGGAGCCGCCGCCTCCGCCGACGGCGCGCGAGCGGCGGGAGTGGATCGTGTCTTTGTTTGGGCGCGAGGAAGGGCCGTTCACGCTCGTCGAGCTCGAGGCGGGGTTCGTGGAGGTGGCGGACAGCACCACGGGCGAACCGCTCGAGGTGCCCCTGCTGCCGGCGACGCTCGTGGCGCGCGTCGAGACGGCGCCGCAGACGCAGACCATCGCGTACGGCGCGACGAGCCGGTACCAGGCGCGCGTGGACGAGTGGAACGCGCGCAACGGCGCGCGGTTCGCGTCCGCCGCGTCAACCGCCGAGACCCCAAACTTCGTGCGCGTGGAAGGGACGGCCACGACGCTCGCGCGCTGGGAGACGCGCGCGGACGGTTCGTACGCGGAGGCGTCACCGGTGGGTAACGCCGAGAACGCGCTGTCCACCTCGACGTCCAAAGCGTTCCTGCCGATGTCCGTGATGCCCGGCATGGAGCGCGTGGCGTACCCGTACTGCACGGGCTCCACCTGGCGCGGCGGGTCGCACCGGCTGCACGGCAAGAAGCTCCCTGGGAACTTCCTGGGCGTGATCACCACCGAGAACATCACCGACGAAGGGACCGGTTTAGTGGACCAGGGTTGGAACCCGTTGGACGAGTACATTTACGACGTGAGCAACGGCTGGATGGACCAGAAGTGCCAGTGCTCGTGGGAGTGGGAGTACCAGAGCGAGCCCATCCCGCCGACGTGCCCGCGCGTGTGGTTCCCGTGGAGCGGCTGGGTGGACGACGGCTGGTTCGTCTCCGAAAACGTCTACTTCGCCGACGCGACGCGCTACGCCGTGGACGCGACTAGATCGCTGTCCGGCGGCGGCTGGCGCGTCTCCGGCGGCTGGTGGGTGCAGGACTACGGCGGCGGCGGACCGACGCAGTACGGGGACAGCGGCGCGAACATCTACAACGCGTACGGAAAACCGGGCGACTTTGGTTTCGGCGCCGTGCGCGGCCCCGCGCGCGTCGACGCCGCGGGGACGTTCAAGACGGTCACCGTCGCGCCGCGCGACGAGGACCGCCCGGTGGATTTGAAGCCGTACGTCACGGACGAGACGTTCGCGGCGGCCACCTCCGCGCGTTGCTACGGCGCGGCGCGCGTCGCGCCGCCGCGCAGGAACAGCGCGGGCGCCATCTGGCACGACGCGCGCCAGGAAGTGCGCGACGCGGCGTGGGAGACGACGTTCGCGTTTGTCCTGCGCGAGCCGAGCGAGACGTGCGTGGACGTCGCGGCGGTGAGCCGCAGTTACACGAGCGAGATCCGGACGCACCTGCACGGCGCGTGCGAGGTGAAGGGCGGCGACGGGTTCGCGTTCGTGGTGTGGGACGCGGACGCGGAGGAGGAGGAGGCGCTCGGGCTCCAAAACGCGACGGACTCGATTAAAGGCGTGGGCGCGCCCGGCCCCGGTTTAGGGTACGCCGGCTTGCGCCGTTCGTTCGCGGTGGAGTTTGACTTGTGGCACAACCCGCTTTATGAGGACCCGTACGACACGCACGTGGCGATCCACACGGACGGCCACGCGCCCAACTCCGCGCACCACGGCGCGCGTTTAGCGTCCACCACGGAGATCCCTTTCTTGGCGGACGGCGAGCGGCACGTCGCGCGCGTGACTTTCGCGCCGGACGTGGGGTGGGATTTAGTGGCGAGCGCGCTTGACTCGGGCGAGTGCAAAGGCACGAGCGTTCGCCTCGGGCGGTTCATGAGACAACACCCGGGCTTGCTTCGCGTGTACATCGACGACATGGACAAACCGGTGTTATCGGCGCCGCTAGAGATGGCCACCGTGTTTCGGGATGGATCATCAGACGCGCGCGTCGGGTTCACCGCGGGGACGGGCGAGAGCTGGGTCACCGTGGACATCGTCGCGTGGAACTTCACGAGTTACGCGTGAGTGTAGGTGTGGTTTTGTGTTTGAAAACGCTTTGGTTTGGGAAGTCGCGCGACTTCCGGCGCGGAAGTCGCCGCGCGGATGGATAACATCCTGTCGCTTTGAAAAAAAACGTCGCGTCACTTCGCGCGCAAACTCGGCCAATCGCGACGCGCGATTTGAAAATCGCGCGTTCGCGCGCGACCCTTTCACAGACGAGACGACGCGGGGGGCGCATACCGTACCGCGCCTGGGACCCGCACCCGACCGACGCGATGAAGTCCCGCGCCTTCGCGCTGCTCGTGCTCGCGCTCGTCGCGACGCACGCCTCCGTGGCGTCCGCCGCGCGCTTCCCCGCGCAGCGCGGGCTCGCCAGCCCATTCGCGCGCGGACACGTCACCTCCGACACGCAGATCTCGGCCGGAATCGAGGCCGAGCTCGCCTCCGCCGCCGCGGCCGCCGGCTCCGCGGACCTCATCAAGAAGCCCTTCAACGCGTTCAAGCGCATGCCCGGCCACGACGTGCGCGAGAAGGTGGAGAGCCCCCTGCCCGTGACGTACGTTCCCGCGCACAAGGTCCCCAAGTCCTTCACGTGGTCCAACGTCAAGGGCGTGAACTACTTGACCAAGATGCTCAACCAGCACGTCCCGCAGTACTGCGGCTCGTGCTGGGCGCACGGAGCGATGTCCGCTCTGGCGGACCGCATCAAGATCGCGAACGGTCCCGAGGCGCGCGGCCCGGACGTGAACCTGGCGATCCAGTTCATCCTGAACTGCGGCACCGAGGTGGCGGGCTCGTGCCACGGCGGCAGCGCCACCGGCGCGTACCAGTTTGTGCACGACGTCGGCCACGTCCCCTTCGACACGTGCTTGCAGTACGAGGCGTGCTCGTCGGAGTCCACCGAGGGCAGCTGCGCGCACACGGACTACTCCTGCTCCGGCATCAACACATGCCGCACGTGCAGCACCTTCTCCGAGTTTGGCGGGTTCTGCTCCGCGCTGGACGAGTTCCCCAACGCGACCATCGGCGAGTACGGCGAGGTGAGGGGCGAGCGCGAGATCATGGCGGAAGTGTTCGCGCGCGGCCCCGTCGCGGCGGGCATCGACGCGACGCTTTTAGACGACTACACGGGCGGGATCATCGTTGAGACGCCGTCGTACGAGATCAACCACATCGTTTCCATCGTCGGGTGGGGCGAGACGGAGAACGACGTGGACCCGGACACCGGCGAGGTGACCGAGGGGGTCAAGTACTGGATCGTGCGCAACTCCTGGGGCGAGTACTGGGGCGAGATGGGCTTCTTCCGGATCGTGCGCGGCGTTAAAGCGCTGGGCATCGAGGACGAGTGCTCGTGGGCCACGCCCAAGTCCTGGACCAGCGCCAACGTCGCGTGCTTCGAGGACGGCACGAACTGCGCGGGCGGGAAAACCTTCGAGGACCCCTCCAAGAGCGGCGTCGCCATCGGGGAGGCGTACCTCGCGTGAGTCGCGTGAGTCGCGTCGCGGCGCGACGACGGAGTACTTACGCGTTTTTCTTTGTTTAATAGTCTACGTACGACTTCGCTTCCGACGATTTCGCGACGTACGATACGCGATGACGATACTAACGACACAGTCCGTGTACTCTAAACGATCATCGCGCGAACACACCATCACTCTCCGCTGTCCTTCCCGCGCCCTACGCGTTCGCGTCGCCCGAGATCGAACTCGCCGACCTCGAAGCGCCGAGCACGAGCCGCAGCAGGTTGGGCCGGTCTCGCCACGATTTCGTCCCGGCCCCGTACGCGGTTCTGAGGGGCGCGAACGACGCCGGCCACCGCGTGGATTTCTTTTCCGTCCCGAGCGCGGCGACGATGCACGCGCCCGTGGGGGTGACGAACTCGCCGTCCGCGCCCGCGTCGAAGGTCTCCAGGCCGGACCCGCACAGGCAGCTCAGCACCGCGGGCGGCGGCGACGGCAGCGGCCCGTGCGCGGCGCCGCGCACGACGCCCCGACCCATCGGCAGCGGCGAGATCAAAACGCTGGAGCACTCCAGGTACTCCATCGCCGCGCACGCCGCGACGATATCCACCACGCTGTCCACCGCCCCCACCTCGTGGAAGTGAACCTCCTCCACGTCCATCCCGTGCACCTCCGCCTCGCCCTCCGCTAAAACGGCGAAGCACCGCAGCGCGCGCGCTCGCACGCCTGAACGCAACCCCGGCGCGTCGGCGAGCATAGATTTGATCTGTTTGTAATCGCGCATGGGTTGCGGGACGTCGCCGTCTTCCGCCACCACGAACCGAGGCGCGACGATGCACGACTTCTCGTCGTGCACGACGTCGATCGAGTAGCCCCCGAAGGATGGGGATGGGGATGGGGATGGGGATCCCGGAGAATAAGAGAGCGCCGCGAGCTGCTCGCGCACGGCGTCGAGAGGCACGCCCAGGTCCAGCGCCGCCGCGACGAACATGTCTCCCGCGACGCCCGCCGTGAACGCGTCCACGAACAGACACAGGCCTTTGCCCGCGCCGCGCTTAAGCGGGGGATTGCGTTTGAACGCGTACTTTCTTGTAGAGTCGACGACGTGCGGTCGGGGGCGAGATCCTCTTGGCCAACCCGTGTCCGAAACATCTTCCGACTCGCCCGTCGAATCGGAATCATCCGATTCGTCCCCGAGCGAGTGCGAGTGCGAGTGCGAGTGCCCGCCGTGGGAATGCGCGTGCGCGTGCGCGTGCGCGTGCTCGCCGTGGGAGTGCGCGTGCGCTTGGTTCGCAGGTGGTTTCTCGCCCTCGTTCGCGCCGTGCGAGTGCGAGTGCGTGTGTCCGTCGCGCACCAGCGCCCGCCTCGTCGTGAGAATCGCGCGCCGGTCCCGCCGAAACGAGGACCACGACATCGACGCCGACCCGCTGGGGCGCGCGCGCGGCGATCGCGCCGACGCGATCTCCCCGTACATCGCCGCGCGCGCCGCGAGCGCGGGAAGTCGCGTCGTCGCCGCCATCGTGTCGGCGCACGAGCGCGTCTCGGAAACTGAGACGAGGGAACGTAACAACGAGCGTGCGAGTTGCCTCTTTTCTCTCGGCAACTATGTCGAACGATTTCCATTTTCCGTTTTTGCAGACTGCAGCAGACTTCCTCCTCGAAGCAAAAAATTCCCATATCCGCGAATTGTACGGAATCTCGTCTCGCGTCGAGCATTCTCGACCGCGACAGGCAAAGGTGTGCCAGCTTTTTTGCGAAAACCTGTAAACCTCGCGCGCAGACTCTGTCTGCGCGGCGCGCGAGGGACCGCGACCCGCCGGTCGCCGTCCTCGTCGGCTCCGGGTCTGTCGACGTCTGCTGGGTACCCGCGATGGGGTCGGACTACGGCAAGCGCCCTTCCCGCGGCGGGGCATGGCGCGCGCGCGGGATGGCGAGGTCCCTGTACGTCCGCCTCGTGACGGACACCAAGTTCGCGACGCGCGCGCTGGCGATCGCGGTCGTCACGCTCGCCCTGTGCTCGTTCGGGGCGAGGCAGGCGTACGAGACGGTGGAACGTTTCTCCGGCGTGCGCGTCGGTCCCCCGACGCAGCGCTGCGGCGCGTCCAAGTACGGGTTCCTGCGCGCCAACTCGTGCCATCCCTTTTCGTTGCCGGCGCAGATGAAACGCGTCGACGCGCACCCCAAGAGGTGCGGTCGCTTCACGCACACCACCGCGGGCTTCTGCCTGTGCGACGACGACGAGAGCGCGACCGTCATCGCGGCGCCCAAGGGGTGCGGCACGGAGCCGGTGATGTGCGAGAAGGCGTGCAAGCAGAACCCTATCGTCGGCAGGAAGCTCCCGGCGTGCTCGCCGGAGGATGCGAAGCGCCGCGAGCCGTGCGCGCGGCGAGGCGCGACGACGACGCCGTCGAAGGAGATCATCGCCTTACTGGACGAGCTCGCGCGCGCTATGGGCGAGCCGCTGGGCGTGAAGATGCCCCCTGGCTCTCGGCGCGACCTGTACACGGACTTCGTGATGTACGGCCGGCGCATGTCCGAGGAGGCGGTGCGCGAGACGCGCCGCCGCGTGGATCTCTTCAAAAAAAACGCGCCGGCGTACCCCGAGCGCGCGTTTACAGGAAGGGGAATAGTGATCGTCGGCGGGAATTCACCGAAATTCCAAACCTCGTACTGGGTCGCGATCCACGCGCTTAGACGCGCGGGGTGCGCGCTACCTATCCAGCTGTGGTTCCCGGAGGGCGAGTCACCGGACTGCGAAAGAGCGGATGAGTTGCGGCGGATGGGCGTGACGATCCACTCGTTCGGCGACCTGGTCGACGAAACCTCCGCGTCGTACGGCGCGCACGGCGCGGCGGCGATGACGAACCGCTTCATGTACAAGATCGTCGCGCTCGTGTTCTCGTCGTTCCAGGAGGTGTTGCTGATGGACAGCGATAACATCGTGTTAAGAGATCCGAACTCGTTGTTTAATTCGGAGCTGTACTCCGACCACGGCTCGATCCTGTGGATGGACTTTTGGCGAGGCAGCGCGGCGCCCGACTTGGCGTCGGTGCTCGGTTACGACGCGCGCGCGAACCACACGCACGAGAGCGGGCAGATGGTGATGGATAAGAAACGCACGTGGGAGGCGTTACGACTCGCGCTCTTCTTCAACGCGCACTCCGACGTGTTCTACCCCCTCACCGTGAACTACATGGGTTTAGGGGACAAAGAGATTGTCAGCACGGCGTTTTTACATCTCCGAGCCGCGTACGGTTTATCGCCGCACGGCCCGGATCACGTCGGAGTGCGCGATCACGATCGCGCCGAGACGTTGGGAAACACCATGATGCAGCACGACATGGACGGTGTGCCTATGTTTTTACACGCCAACTTGGGTAAACCCATGGGCTTCGTCCCCGCGGAGAGAACAACGTACGTGCGGAGGTGGCAAATCAGTAACGGCCGCGGATTAGACCTGCCGCGCGTCGTGAACGACGCCGCCGGCGTGGAGGATTTCGAGATGTGGTACTACGACTTGCTCAAACGAAAGCGGTGCTGGTTCGACGGGAGGCCGGCGAAGCACTGGTACCACACGTTAGGGTTCGGGCCGTTCGTGGAGGGGTTCCACGTCAGCGACCACTACAACGTCAACGACGAGTTACAGTCGTTCCGCGCGATGGTCGACGCCGGGATCGTGTTCGGGTGATCGATCGATGTTGTTTTTATGTCGATCGATCGATCGCCGAAAAGACGTTTCGTTTCAAACAGAAGTTTTCTTTTCACCGTTCATCGGGGATTTTGCTTTTTTCATCGTGGTGTCTCGGCTTGAAAAAACTCTCGTCTTTTCGATCTGAGCGTCGCTCGGCGCGTGATTGGTCGAGCGGGAAATGCCGCAACCGCAGGCGACCACGTCGACGGAGCTCTTTTTTCGGCTTTCGTTCGCTCACGACGCTCCAAACACCAAAAGCCAAACACGCGCCGCGCCAGTCGTTCGCCACAACCGGACGCACGAGCCTCTCGTCGTTCCACCTTCGTCAGATCAAGATGTCCGCCACCATGGCCTCTGCGAACCTCCGCGCCACCGGCGCGGCGCCGCGCGTCGTCGCGCGCTCCAGCGCGTCGTCCCGCGTCGCCACCATGTTCCGCACGGCGGGCCCCGACGTCGAGCGCAAGCTCGGCGACGCGATGGTCGCCGCCGCGGGCAAGTTCGGCGCCAAGCACCAGATGGAGGTCAGGGCGGCCCTCAACGAGGACGCCCCCGCCCCCGAGCGCCGCGCGTTCCTCAAGAAGGCTCTCCTCGGGGTACGTGCCCGCGCCGACCCGCGCGCGATCACCCGCGCGCCCCCACGTCATCTTTGGAAAAAGCAGCCAACACGTGGAGGCATCTTGCCTATCCACACGTGTGGCGCGCGTGTTTCCGTTCTCCCTCGCGACCGAGGCTGACCGCCGACGTTCCCCCCGTCCCGCACATCTCCCCAATCGTCGAACAGGCCGCCGCCGTGATGCCCGCCGCCGCCGCCAACGCCGCGGACGACCAGGGTGTCGCCTCCTCCCGCATGTCCTACTCCCGCTTCCTGGTGCGTCTCCGCCCGTCGACGACCGTCAGTCACGACACGCTGGCAGTTTCCTGACAGGCGCGGCGCGATCCGAAACCGCGCGCTCGGGTTTTTCCCAAGAACCGAGGTTTATTTTCGCGCGACTCTTTTTTTCAGCGACGAGAGAATGAGTCCAACCCTTCCGCGCGCCGCCTTTCTGACCGCCTTCTCTTCACGCTTCACGCCAACAGGAGTACCTGGACATGGGCCGTGTCAAGAAGGTTGACCTGTACGAGAACGGCACGATCGCCATCGTCGAGGCTGTGTCCCCCGAGCTGGGCAACCGCGTGCAGCGCGTGCGCGTGCAGCTGCCGGGCACCTCCGCCGAGCTCCTCTCCAAGTTCCGCGAGAAGAACATCGACTTCGCCGCGCACACCAACTCCGAGGACGGCTCCGCTGTGTTCCTGAACCTGCTCGGCAACCTCGCGTTCCCCCTGCTGCTGGTGGGCGGCCTGTTCCTGCTCACGCGCCGCAACAACGGCCAGGGCGGCCCCGGCGGCGGCAACATGCCCGGCGGCATGGGCGGCGGGAACCCGATGGCGTTTGGCAAGTCCAAGGCGAAGTTCCAGATGGAGCCCAACACCGGCATCACCTTCGACGACGTCGCGGGCGTGGACGAGGCCAAGAACGACTTCATGGAGGTTGTGGAGTTCCTGAAGCGCCCCGAGCGCTTCACCAACGTCGGCGCCAAGATCCCCAAGGGCGTGCTCCTCGTCGGTCCCCCGGGTACCGGTAAGACGCTGCTCGCCAAGGCGATCGCCGGCGAGGCGGGCGTGCCCTTCTTCTCCATCTCCGGCTCGGAGTTCGTCGAGATGTTCGTGGGCGTCGGCGCGTCCCGCGTGCGCGACCTGTTCAAGAAGGCGAAGGAGAACGCGCCCTGCATCATCTTCGTCGACGAGATTGACGCCGTCGGCCGCTCGCGCGGCACCGGCATCGGCGGCGGGAACGACGAGCGCGAGCAGACCCTGAACCAGCTTCTGACCGAGATGGACGGCTTCGAGGGCAACACCGGTGTTATTGTCGTCGCCGCGACCAACCGCGCGGACATCCTCGACCCCGCGCTCCTCCGCCCCGGCCGCTTCGACCGCCAGGTGCAGGTGGACGTGCCCGACGTCAAGGGCCGCATCGAGATTCTCGGCGTGCACGCGAAGAACAAGCGCCTGACCGAGGAGGTTGACCTGGTGACCATCGCCAAGCGCACGCCCGGCTTCTCCGGCGCGGACCTCGCGAACCTGCTCAACGAGGCTGCGATTTTGACCGGCCGCCGCGGCAAGGACGCCATCACGCTCCTCGAGATTGACGACTCGGTCGACCGCATCGTGGCGGGCATGGAGGGCACGCGCATGACGGACGGCAAGGCGAAGTCGCTCGTGGCGTACCACGAAGTCGGCCACGCCATCTGCGGCACGCTCACGCCCGGCCACGACGCCGTGCAGAAGGTGACGCTGGTGCCCCGCGGCCAAGCCAAGGGCCTGACCTGGTTCCTCCCCGGCGAGGACCCCTCTTTGATCTCCAAGCAGCAGATTTTCGCGCGCGTCGTGGGCGCGCTCGGCGGGCGCGCCGCCGAGGAGGTGATTTTCGGCTCCGCCGAGGTGACCACCGGCGCGTCGGGCGACCTGCAGCAGGTGGCTTCCATGGCGAAGCAGATGGTCACGACCTTCGGCATGTCCGACGTGGGCCCCTGGGCGCTCAACGACCCCTCCTCGCAGGGTGGCGACATGATCATGCGCATGATGGCGCGCAACGCCATGTCTGAGAAGCTCGCCAACGACATCGACATCGCCACCAAGCGCATCGCCGACGAGGCGTACGTCGTGGCGTTGCAGCAGATCCGCGACAACCGCGAGGCGATCGACGTCATCGTCGAGGAGCTCCTCGAGGATGAAACCATGACGGGCGAGCGCTTCCGCGAGATCCTCGGCCAGTACGTCACCATCCCCGAGGAGAACATCCCCAAGGAGATTGTCGTGGCGTAAATTTTTCAAGAAGAAGCGCCGCTGCGCGCGACTCTTTGAAGACAAAAAGGTGTGCGGAGGATTTTTTAGCGAGCGCCAAAAAGCGAGCGACGACGCGCGCGGCGGCTTCGCGGAACAGAGGGTGTTGTGGGTGGGTGCGGGGCGAGGGAGACGTCGGAACTTCGTCGCGACGCGGCGGAGACGTCGCTCGTCCCAGTGTACATGATGCGTCGCGGCGGGTAACGCCGGAACCCTTTCCTTTTGACGAGGGGTTTCGGTCGCGGCGGCGCGAGAGCGCGATGTTATTTTGCATTTGCATGTCGCATTCAGCGAGAACCGTCGGACGCGCTCGACGCTCGAAAAACCTCCGCCTGCTCGTCCGCTTCCCTCGACCTCACGCCATCCCCCGGCGCGCGGCCGCGATGACGCTGGCACGCGCCGGTCGCAGAACCGCCGAGGCAGTCCTGCGCGGCGCGCGGCGCAGGCCGCTCTCCGCCCCGGGCACCTCGAGGTTCCACCCCGGAAGCACCTCGCATGGTTTTCATCCCGCGAAACCCGGCATCGGTCCCGGCACTCACGTCCGAGATGGCTCGTCCTCGGCCGCGGCGGCGGCGAGACGCGCGAGCGGCGCCGGTCACTCAGACACGCGCGCCGCGACCTTCGCGGCGATTCAGGAGCTGACCCGCTCCCCCGCGGCGCGCCGGTTCGCGCGCGCGCTCGTGGGCGGCGCGACCGTCGCCGGCGTCGTCGGCGGTGGCCTCGCGCTGTGCGACGCCTCCGGCGCGCCCGCCGACGCGCTGCGTTCGTTTTTCGGCACCCCCGCGTCCGACGCGAAAGAGACCGCCGCGCGTCGCGCCACCCCGGACGACGACACGCGCGAAAAAAACAGCGACGGCGACAGCGACGGCACCGCTGTGCGTGCGCGCGACGACGACGACGACGCATCTTCAAAAAGCGACGCGAGCGTAACGTCGACGTCGCGCCCGCGCGCGGCGTCGAATGGCGTTCCGCTCGACGGCGGGCGTCTGCTCCTCATGCTCGCCGCCGAGCACTGGCCGGCGCTGCTTCTCGCGACGATCGCGACGGTGGTGGCGTCCGTCCTGAAGCTCACAAGCGTCAGGCACATGTCCCGCCTGTACGACCTGATCGGCGCCGGCGGCGTCCCGCTGCGCCCGCTACTCGAGCTCGCCGCGCTCCGCGCCGCCGAGGCGGCGGCGAAGTACGCTTTGGTGCGCGTCAGCGGCGCCGCGCGATGTGAGATGGAGACGTCGCTTCGGCGGCGTCTGTTCGCGGCGTTCCTCACGGAGGACATGGCCACGCTGGAGCGGCGCACGGCGGGCGAGTGCCGCGAGCGGCTTGGCGGCGAAGCCTCGAGGATCGCGGACGTCGTCGCGCGCGCGTTGACGGGAGGGGTAAAGAGCTGCGCGGTGACCGTTCACGGCGTCGCGTCGCTCATGAGGCTCAGCTGGGAAATCAGCGCCGTGGCGCTGGGCATGGTCCCGCCCGGCGTGCTTCTGTTCGGCGCCGTGGGCGCGTACTCCGCGAGAGCGCACCGCGACGCCAACGCCGCGAAGGAGGCTGCCTCGAGCGTCGCCGCCGAGCGCCTCGCTGGCGCGCGTACGGTGCGCGCGTTCGCGCGCGAGGAGGACGAAGAGGCTCGGTACGCCGAGGCGCTGCGCGTAGCGGCCAACGCCAAGAAGCGCGCCATTCACGCGCACGCCGCGCACCTGGCGCTCTTCGCCGCGGTGCCCTCCACCGCTGTCGCGGCGTGGCTGTGGTACGGCGGGCAGCTCGTCGAGCGCGGACGGCTCACCGTGGGCGAGCTCACCACCGTCGTGCCGCTCGCGCTGGAGGTGGCGGGCGCGCTCGCGGGCCTCAGCGAGCTCAGCGCGGAGGTGCAGAGGGGGATGCACGCCGCGGACAACGCCGCGCGAGTGCTGGGCGCGCCGCAAGAGGTGGAGACGGGCGCGCGGAGACGGATGGAGGCGAGGCTTTTGACGAGACGCGCGTCGTCGTCGTCGTCGTCGGACGCGTCGTCGTCGGACGCGTCGGACGACGTCACGTCATACACGAAATCGCGCCCGAAGGGTGCGATTTCGTTCCGCGACGTGCGCTTCGCGTACCCCGGGCGTCCCGACCGCGAGGTCCTGCGCGGGTTCGACTTGGACTTGCGACCCGGCGAGACGTTCGCGCTCGTCGGTCCGAGCGGCGGCGGCAAGAGCACGGTCGGGGCGTTACTCGAGCGTTTCTACGACCCGCAACATGGCGCCGTGCTCGTGGACGGAGAAGACGTGCGCACTTTGGACCTCGCTTGGCTGCGGCGAAACGTCGGCACGGTGAGCCAGGACCCGACGCTGTTCGACGGCACCGTCGCCGAGAACGTCGCGTACGCCGTCGGCGGGCCTCATCGGACGACAAACGATTCCATCGCCACCGCCGCCGAGATCGCCAACGCGCGGGGGTTCATCGAGGCGTTTCCGGATGGGTACGACACGCGCGTCGGCGAGAACGGAGCTTTGCTTTCGGGGGGACAAAAACAGCGGCTGGCGATCGCGCGCGTCGTCCTTGCCGATCCCGCCATATTGTTACTGGACGAAGCCACCAGCGCGCTGGACGCCGAGAGCGAAGCGGCTGTGTCGGAAGCGCTGACGAAAGTCGCGGCGGGGAGAACGGTCATCCTCGTCGCGCACCGCCTGTCCACCGTACGGCGCGCGGACCGCGTCGGCGTGCTCAAGGACGGGAGGCTGGTGGAGTGCGGGACGCACGAGCAGCTCATGGCCAAGAAAGACGGCGCGTACAGGGCGCTCGTCCAGACGCAGCTCCAGGCGTGAACGGGCTGTTTTTTGGTTTTGCGCTCATCATAGACTAGTCCACTATGGATGCAATTTATCTAGACTATGTAGGCATACAGACACTACCATGGTAGTCTAAAGAGAAGGCAATGTGTCTTCGAGGCGTCTTCGAAGTCTTCGAAGTCTTCGAGTCGTACTGTACTACAGACAATTTGGGAAGACACGCGAGTCGTGTTTCACTCCACGACGCGCACGCCTGCGACGCCGCAGTCTCCCACGCGCGCTCTGCCAAAACCATCTCCACGTCTCCCGCACGGTGCACTTATTGCGTCAAGTCTGGTGCGTCCCGCGTCGTTCACTGCCGTCGAAGATCCGTTGAACACGTTCGGTAGTCAAGCGGTTTATCGTTGCGTGTCTGCCGGCGCTACCGCCGCGGCACGACGCACGACGCGCGCGCGCGCGAGCGAGCACACCTCTCTCCATCTGGCTTCGTCTCCGAGGCGCGGATCCAACCGGTAAAGCCAACCCGCACGGCAGTCTCGCACCGCGAAGACGCGCTCCGGGGCGTCGCCTGCTCCGAGGAAAACGTGTTTGATGGCACACTCGCGACTCGCGAGAGAAGAGCGTCGATTTCGTTTTTTCCCACCCCGCGGGTTGGTTCGCCCAGACGACCGAAACGTCTCTGACGACTCCCTTTCGTCTTTGTGCTTGTGTTTTCTTTTCCATGCCGACACGTTTCGACGTTCCGTAGACAAGCAGTCACTACTGCGAGGGGATCATGCAAATCCAAGGCGCCGCGTCGGCGGTCCGAACGTCGCGCCGCCGCGACGGGACATCGGCGCGACGCGCGGCTTCGCGCGCGAAAGGCGTGTGGCGTCCGCTTCTGCTCGCTTGGATGTGCGCGGCGGGAATGGTCGCTCGCGCCGCTGGTACAATGACAACAAGCTTCGAGCTGGTGGACATCAGCCCCCCGATCA